>Ga0233437_1003914_pt1 | contig 18560 bp, 17 predicted proteins | sample SI_122_August201_FD_182714 | JGI IMG/M metagenome (GOLD analysis project Ga0233437, IMG submission 182714) | Seawater microbial communities from Saanich Inlet, British Columbia, Canada - SI_122_August2016_200_MG | ecosystem: Environmental > Aquatic > Marine > Inlet | place: Canada: British...
CATACTCTTGCTCACTCCAGCCAAAGCAGCTACACTGTCTAAACTGAGTTTCTTTTCTTTTCTGATTCTTTTTAAATTATCAGCAACAATTAAATTTAAATTATCCATTTTTGCAATTTCCTCTTGTGCAATATAACGCATATATGATATAGTTATATTGTACAACATCAGCAATCATAATTCAAGGAGAAAAAATCAGGTGTTTAATCTTGTTCCTTTTTTAACTTATGCGTTTGTCGCCACATTTACCCCAGGACCAAACAATATTATGGCGCTTAGTAATGGAAGTAATTATGGATACAAAAAAACGCTTCCGTTTATCTTCGGGATGGTCTCTGGTTTTGCTGTTGTCTTGTTACTCTCCAGCTATTTAAACTTGGCTTTATTCAATCTTATTCCAAAGATAAAACCTTTTATGTATATTTTAGGCGCTTGCTTTATGGTTTATTTAGCTGTAAAAGTGTTATTAAGCAAACCTCATGCTGACAATAAAAACAGCACGAACAATTTTCTTACAGGTTTTTCTATGCAGTTCATCAACCCAAAAGGCATTCTTTTTGGCTTAACCGTTACATCTAGTTTTATAATCCCAGTTTATCAAACTTGGTATGCTCTGCTCCTGTTTTCTTTATTTCTTGCATCGATTGGTTTTGCAGCCACATCATCATGGACACTTTTTGGCGCTATGTTCAATAAGTTTTTAAGCAAATATCAAAAACCATTTAACATTGTTATGGCCATATTATTAATATATAGTGCTGTTTCTATCATATTAGAATTATTTTAGTTTAGTTGATTAAATATTGTGATGTATAAATGTGAAAAATTATGCAGCTTATAATGATTTTACTTCTGCGTTTTTGTATTTTAATATAGATGCAAAAATTCCGTTTTCATAAATTGTTCCAAGTTCCTCAGTTATCTCCCAATTGTCCATTTCGTCTAAATTAGGAAAGTAAGCATCTGCTTTAAATTCTTCATCGATTTTTGTTATAAATGCATGGTTACAGTATGGAAGCAAAAGTTTGTAGATCGCAGATCCTCCGATTACGAAACTATTGTCCAAATCCTCAATTTTTGTTTTGAAATCATCAATACTGTTAACCAAAAATAAATCTTCTATGCCTTTTGCTGTTTTGCTAAAAACGATATTTTGTCTGTTCTTTAGTGGCTTACCATTTGGAAATGATTCTAAGGTTTTTCTGCCCATTATAACGGTTTTGCCGGTTGTCGTTTTTACAAAATGCTTCATATCAGAAGGAAGGCTGCAAAGCAGCTTGTTTTTATATCCTATTCCCCAATTTCTATCAACAGCAACAATTAAATCCAAGTTTTTTCTCCTTTATCTATATCGCCACAGGAATTTTACCTGTTAAAACACTATACTCATATCCTTCAAGCTTAAAGCTTTCTACAGAAAATTTATAAAAATCATCTATACTTTTATCTATAGAAAAACTTGGCGCATCATAAGTTTTATTTTCTATAATCTCTTCAACAATCGGCACATGCCTGTCGTATATATGCGCATCAGCAATCACATGTACAAGTTCACCAACTTCAAGACCAGAAACCTGTGCCATCATATGCATCAAAACAGCATACTGGCATACATTCCAATTATTCGCAACAAGCATGTCTTGTGACCTCTGGTTTAAAATACCGTTCAGCTTTTTCCCCGATGTATTAAAAGTCATACTGTAAGCACAAGGGTATAGGTTCATTTCCTTTAAATCTGCATGGTTATAGATATTTGTTATTATCCTTCTGCTGCTTGGATTGTTCTTTAAATCATATAATACTCTATCTACCTGATCGAATTTTCCCTCTTTATATTCATGCTTTTCTTTTAGTTGATATCCATACGCTTTACCAATCGAACCGTTTTTTTGCGCCCAAGAATCCCATATTTTGCTCGAAAGTTCATTTACATTGTTAGATTTTTTTTGCCAAATCCATAATAGCTCATCGACGCTTGATTTAAAGGCAGTTCTTCTAATCGTTAAGATAGGAAATTCTTCAGATAAATCATACCTATTTATCAGCCCAAACTTTTTAATAGTATGAGCTTTTTTTCCATCATCCCATTTTGGTCTGACTTCTTCTTTATCGTCACTATATCCATTTTTCAATATGTCTTTACAGTTTTCTATAAAGATTTTATCCGCATAACTCATTTTTTTCTCCATCTTTTAATTTATCTAATTTTCATTTTACATCAAATATCAAAATAATAAAAGAGCCGGCATATATATATAATACAGCCGACTTATCTTTAATAGTTTAATTTTTACTAATAAGGTACTTCATGCTCTCGAATATATTCTTCTATTCTCTTATTAGCTTCAATAGTAAGCCTCATTCCATCAGTATCTGCGTATGCAGGATCCAGCGGAGAAGCCTCTTGGTCATTTAGCTTTATAACGCCATTTGATGCAAGATAAAACACTTTCATTTCACGTGCAAGGCTTTGCAACTTAGAGTTAATCTCGTTAATTTTTTCATTTGTGTATTGTCCTACACCTTCATCTCTTACCTTTAAAAGCTCCTCTTGCTCAGCCCCATATGTTATTGGATAACACATCTGAATAACAATTTTTGTTTTAGGTGTTTCCTCTTTTATCGCATTTATTAATCTTTCATAATAATTTACAAAAGTAGTCACACTCATATAGGGAGCACCGTTATAACCAAAGCATAGAATTACTGCCTTTGGTTTAATATAGCCTAATGCTTCAGGTGCAGTAACTGTATGGCTTGTACCTGATACTTTAAATCTCTTATCATTTATTGCAGAAACATGAGTAAACCCATCATCCTTAGCAAAAACATGATCATCAGGCAAATTCGTATGATTTGCCAAATTAACAATCTCAAACCCGCCTACATAATAGAGAGATTCATAATAATCTCTGCCTGCATTAGGTGTTCTGCTAAGTCTGCCATAACTATTTCTTGACGGCTCTTTTTCAGAAGACTCATCAGAAGGCTCTGGTGTTGGCGTTGGTGTCGGTGTTGGCGTCGGTGTCGGTGTCGGTTTTGGTGTGGGCACTGGTGTAGCTATTGGCGTTGGCTCGGGTACTTGGCTCAACACTTCTTGACTTGCATTTTTCGTGCCAATCAAATAACCTGCCATAATTGCTATGCCTAACACAAATAATATTGCAACAGGTAGTACTACAGCAAATAGAATCTTTTTGCTAAAAAATACTTTACTTTCTATATTTGGACTATCACTTTTTTTAGAAATATTCACTTTATATTTGGTATCTTTTTTAACCATCTTTCAATTCCTCGTTTTAATACTTTAATGCAACACTTGATGTGTCTTTATATAGTTATAAACAACTCTAAATCCTTCGCGGTTTAAAGTGTATCCTTTGCTATCACTATATGCATATTCTTCTTTTAAAGCACCATCTTCTCCTCGAAGTACACCATTTACATCAAGATAATAACATTCATTATTATATGCAAACTTTTCAAGGCCTCTGTTTATCTCTCTTATTCTAGAATTTGATTGTTTATAATGATCGTCAGTGTCTTCGTATTTTTGCGTTATCGGATATACAGACATAATGACCATTTTAGTACCGCCTGCTGAATTTTGCTTAATTGTATTTATTAGATTTTCATATTCATCTACAAACTTATCAGCTTCCCAGCTTCTAGAACCACTGTTTTCGCCACAAAAAGTAAACATCAAAATTTCAGGTTTTTTTAATCCTATTGCCTCTGGCAACAAATATATCCTTCCATCAATATCCACTTCCAGCTGATCTAAAATAGCACCATGGTTTGAAGGCTCATACCATACTTTATCTGGCTCAATAGAGCTGTAATAGCCCTCTAAAGCAGCAGCAGCATGTCCCCCAACAAAAGTTATCCGGCTCATATAGTTTGCTCCGCCGTCATTAGTCCCGCCCAGTCTGCCAAAATAGTTCTTTTCTTTAACTTCTTCTTTAGGCGTTGGTGTCGGCGTTGGCGTTGGCGTAGGGGTTGGGGTTGGGGTCGGCGTAGGTGTTGGTGTCGGAGCTGGTGTTTGAATAACTGTAGGTACTGGTGTCGGTATCACTTCCATCGCTTGTTTTGCAGCTGATGTTTTACCTATAACGATACCAGCCAAAACAAAAGTTCCTAAAACAATTAAAGCCGCAATAGGAATAAAGACATAATATAAAAGTCTTTTATTGACTTGCAAACCACTGTTAGCATTAGCTTCGGCTCTTTTAGCATCTGAAACACTATCTCTGCCTTTAACTGAGCCGCCTGATTTTTCAAATCTTTGTTTATTCTTTTTCATATGCCTTTCCTTACTTTTTATATAACATTTTAAAGGTAATATACTTTAATATTATATAACCTATTTTATCCATTTTTTCATTCTTATAAACATATACTATATATTAACAGTAATTCTGTCAATATATCATAGCATTTGTTTTCATCTTATTCATCAAAACAAATTACAGAGTCTACTTTATAATCTTTAAGTTTTTCCCTGCCTTTTAAGTATGTAAGCTCTACTAAACATACTACTGCCTCAACGATTCCGCCGAGCTGTTCAACAAGCTTAATATTTGCTAATGTTGTTCCTCCTGTTGCAAGTAAATCGTCTATTAAAATAACTTTTTGCCCTGGCTTAACTGAATCTACATGCATTTCTAGTATACTGCTTCCATATTCTAATTTATACTCTATGTCTACAGTTTTATAAGGCAGTTTTCCTTTTTTCCTTACTGGTACAAATCCCTTGCCCATTTTATAACACATTGGTGTTCCTAAGATAAAACCTCGTGATTCAGGAGATATAATCATCTCAAAATCATATTTTTTTGCTCTTTCACATAAAACATCAACAGCATATCTTAGCATCTTAGGGTCTAGTAAGATTGGTGTAATATCTATGAAGTCTATTCCATCATGTGGAAAATCGGCAATGTGCCTAAATTCTTTTTTTAAATCCATCTTATTAATCCATCCTTTCAATTTGTATAATAATTTCTTATATAAGCATAAACACTATAAAATATCTATAAGGGAAGAAAGATATTGTTAAACCGAATGCCATCATAACAATCTTCAAAAAAGCGAAGCATAGAATTTGTTTGCTTCGTGTTCTTTTGTACTCGTCAAAAAGCCAAAACAATTTTAATATTAAACACGCAACTAGAATCAACGCAGGTATTAAACCAATCATAAACAGCAAATCTATATATGAATTATGAGATACATATCCATACTCCTTCTCTAACTTGTCCCTTACAGGACCAGTCATAACATTATTGCCTCCAATGAGCTTCTCACGTGTCGAAAGAAGAGAAAACTCATTAAGGTATGACTCGGTTAAATAGTATCTATTATTAGTTACATAGTTTAAATACAGCTCAGTTTCACAATAATCATCATGTCCTTGCAAAGTATAATCAGTTTCATCTATCACATAAAACTTATTAACTCTATTTTGTAGGTTGTTGAATGTTGTTCCTTCTTTTGTAGGCATAAACAAAATTGCTGAGCCGATGGCGGCAATAATCAAAACAGCTATAAGAACCTTTTTAAAGCCTTTTGTGATTAATAGATAAATAAACAACACAAATAATGCTACAAATATACCTGTCAGGCTCATAGTCATTAAAAGCAGCCCAGCCAAGGCAATAGTAATAATAATCCTTAACCACTTTTTAAACATTGTTGCTCCAAATGATGAGAATAGTCCCATCGCAAAGAACAGCGCAGAATAATTAGGGTCTGGAATCGTTGAGCATAATCTATTATCCCAATAAATTCCCCTTGTAAGGCTGTATACGCCGGCAAATAAAGTAAAAAGCGCTACGACAGAAAGTAAATCTCCTATAATTTTTTCACGGTTATCGCTCGCTTTAAAGTAATATGTCATATACAAAATAATTGCAACTGTTTTTGACATATACGATGCTCCGCTTGTAAAGTTTTCAGCATAAGCAAAAGTCGTAATGATGAACAATACTCCTAAGACAGTTGAAATTATATCGAATTTGAACTTAGTTTTATTCTTTAGGTCGATTACAATTCTAAACAAAAAGAAGATATAATATACTTTTACTAATGACGAGAGCATTATAGGTGAAAATATCAATGCTGAATGAACTTGCGGCTCAAAAAACACTAATGCGAAAAAAGTGTGAAAAAACTTATCTTTTTTTATATTTGCTAATAGATTTAGGCTAAATAATATATATAAAAATAAATTCAGCCAAAGATTAAGCCCATATGTTAAAACGATTATGCCAAGACATATAAAATAATAAACGTCTTTTTGCATAAAAGATGCTGCCGTTTTTAAAATCTTTTTTATTTTTCCCATAAGTATATTATTTTGAAAATTGGTATGGTTTGACCTTTTTTCACTCTCCCATTAAGAAATTATCATTTGTTATTGCCTATTTATTTTACCATAAAAAATCATTTTTGTGTTAACTCATTGGCAATTTAGTTAAGATTTTCCCCTTTAATCATTTGCATATTTAAGCATCGCTATTATATAATGACTAGGATAATTAAAACATGAATACAATATAAATGATTTTCTAAATTTTAAGGAAACTGTATGAAACTTTCTAATAAAATCACATTACTTGTAAGTATTTTAATATTTGTGATTGTTCTTCTCATCAGCCTTGTAACTTTTGATGAATGGATAACTACAATATCATTACAGATGGGCAACGGTGCACTTGATTTGGCTAAGTCGGTTGCACTTAGTGATGTTGTTAAAGATAATATAATATTGGAAAACGGCAATATAAAAACTCAGCGATATATCGAATATCTGCGCCTGGATACAAGGGCACAATATATTTATGTAATAAATAAAGAGGGACTATTGTTTTCAACTCCTTACAGCGATGATTTAAAAACGAGATATGAAAACAGCTTATATTACGAAACCGTAACGAAAAATAAAAGTCACGTTACAGATAACAATTTTATTATTGGCGTTATCGAGGCATACACACCCATTTATTATGAGGGTTCATATGCAGGCGGTGTTGTTGTTGGTATGTCAAACGGAAGGATGCTGCAAGAGCTAAATTTGAGCATGATTAAACTTGTTTTGCTCAGCATATTTGCAATTGCTATTAGCATACTTTCGGCGTTCATTCTAGCTAACAACATCAAAAAAAGTCTATTTGGATTAGAACCAAACGAGATAGCTGTTTTACATGGTCAAAACGAGCTTGTTATGGAAAACTTAGCCGAAGGGATTGTTGCTTTTGATCAGAGCGGAAAAATGATTTTAATCAACAATTCAGCGAAAGCTCTATTGAATTTAGATGACAGCTATATTGGCAAAAACATCAATTCCTTTGATTTTTCTGATTGGTGTAATGAGGCAATAAAAACAAAACAAAGCATTCTTTTTAAAGAATTAAAGATAGATACAGGTAAAACACTTCTTAGTAATTATTATATCATGAATAATGAGAACAAATACGTGGGTTTGGTTGTAACATTAGAAGACTTAACCTATGCAAAACAAAGGGCAGAAGAGATTACCGGTATCAAACAGCTTAACTATTCTTTGAGGGCACAAAACCATGAGTTTTTAAATAAGCTCCATACAATTTCAGGATTAGTCCAACTCAACAAGCCAGATAAGGCCCTAGAATATATTAACGTTATTGCACAACAACGACAAGAGATTATGAGTATTATTACTCATAAAATAAAATCCCCAGCTATTGCCGGGCTCTTGTTGGTTAAATATAATCTTGCAGTAGAAAAGAAAATAGCAGTTGAGTTTGACGATGAATGTTTCCTTGCAGATATATTCGACACAGCTGAAGAGGAAAAAATATGTTCCGTTGTCGGCAACATTTTAGACAATTCCATTGAAGAAATTTCAGGTAAAATAAATGGAAAGATATCAATATATATTTTTTCTGATGAGGAAAAGTTAACTATGGAGTTTTGTGATAATGGTGACGGCATTCCAAAAAAAATCCTAACAAATATTTTCGCAAGAGGTTATAGCGACAAGGGCGAAGGCAGAGGTTATGGTCTTTGGCTTGTAAAGAAAATTGTTGATGAATTTAAAGGCGAAATTAAAGTTGTTGATGAAAACGGAACAAGGATATTTATAACTTTACCGTTGTAAAAAAGCAAAAAGTTAATCTATACTTTTTTTGTTTTAACTGATAAGATTAAGTGATGTTTTATATTTGTTTGGAGGCATAAAATTGAAATGCTTGATAGTAGAAGATGACCCTATGGTTTGTCAAATAAACGAAGAATTTGCGAAACGGATAGATGGCATTAAGTCTGTTAAAACAGCAGGAAGCATAAGCGTTGCAAAACAGATGCTTAGTGTTGAAAATTTTGATGTCATTTTATTGGATTTATACTTCCCAAAAGGAACAGGGATAGATTTGTTAAAATGGGTTCGTCAAGAGGATTTAAAAGTCGATATAATCATGATTACTGCTGATAGAAGTGTTGATATGGTTCAAAAAGCATTTAGATATGGTGTTATAGATTATCTTATTAAACCATTTACTTTCGCTAGGTTTTCAGAGGCTATAAAAAAAGCAATAAAAAAGAATAACGCTTTGGCTGACACAAAAGATATGGATCAAAGCATGATAGACAATTTTTTAAGCGAAAAATTCAAGTATGGTCATTTTAAGCAGGGAAACGAAAAAGGCCTTAGCCCGCAGACTTATGATAAAGTAAGAGAAGGAATAAACTATTTTAATGAGCCTTTTACATCTGATCAGCTGTCACAAAAAATTGGACTTTCCAGAATAACCGTAAGAAGATATTTGGAAAACATGTGCGAGAACGGGGATCTTAAAAGTGATTTGGTTTATGGTAAAATCGGTCGTCCACAAAAACACTATATTAAAGGTTAATACTATTTTATGAAAAAACTAATTATAATAATAGCAATTTGCATAGTTTTAAGTTTATCTTTTATTTTTATTAATCCTTTTTTTAATGATACAAAAACAGATGTACTGGTTATCGGAGCAGGCGCAGCCGGTATGAGTGCTGCGATTGAAGCAAAAGATAATGGCGCAGATGTTATTCTTGTTGAAAAAATGCCGACAGTAGGAGGCAACACAGCAAAAGCGGATGATGGGATAAATGGATCTTATACATCTATACAGGAGCTAAAAAATATATCTGATTCAAAAGATATTTATCTTGAAGATGCTTTAATAGCTGGACACGACAAAAATAATCGCAGGCTTCTAGAAACTTTAGTCGATAACAGCGCAGAAAATATCACATGGCTTAGCGATATGGGTATTGATCTAACAGATTTAGTTTTATTAGCAGGTCATTCTTATCCACGTACACATAGGCCTTCCGGCGATGAAAGAGTGGGTTTTTTAATCGCTAATGGTCTTAAAAACCAAGTTTTATCAAGAGGTATCGACCTATGGTTAGAAACAAAAGCAGTAGACTTGCTTTACGATGAAAGCGGAAAAAATGTTTTTGGAGCTACAGTCGAAACAGCTGAAGGTAAAATAATTAATATCAAAGCAAAAAAAACCATAATTGCAACCGGAGGGTTTGGTGGAAGCCAGCAAGTTTTTGTATCTTATAATGAATCATTAATCGGGTATGAAACAACAAATCAGCCAGGAGCAACAGGAGATTTTATATATCTTACACAAAACTTAGACGTTGAATATATTAACATGTCTTATATTCAAATCCACCCTACGGTAGAGCCGGATTATGGTGTGCACATATCTGAGGCTGTGCGTGGAAACGGCGGTATTTTAATAGATGAAACCGGTAAACGGTTTGTTAACGAGCTAGAGCTTAAAGACAGTTTAAGTAAAAAACTAATTGCTCTTCCATCAAAAACTGCCTATCTGTTCTTTGATGATAAGGTTAGAAATTCCACAAAAGAGGTGGAATCTTATATTGCAGATAAAATTGTGTTCTCAGCAAACTCTATAGAAGGATTAGCAGCCCAGCTTTTTGTAGATGCTGATATTTTGAAAAATACTATTAATGATTACAACAATGCGGTAAAGGTTAATTTTGATAGTGAATTTCATAGACAAAACCTTGATAATGCGATTGAAGGAAGAAATTATTATGCAATAAAAGTTTGGCCGGGCGTTTACTATTGCATAGGCGGTCTACCTGTAAACGAAAATGCACAAGTACTATCTAAAGATAACACCCCTATCCAAGGTCTTTATGCCGCAGGAGAAGCAACAGGAGGCATACACGGCGAAGATAGACTAGGAGGCAACTCACTTGCTGGAGCAGTCGCTTTTGGAAGGATTGCAGGAAAGCACGCTGCACTTAATTAAAAAACGAAAGGACATAGGAAACGATATTTATCCTATAAACTAATAAATAATACAGATGAAAAAAATAATTATAATATTATTACTGTTAACAGCATTCATTTTTTCAGGTTGCAACGGCGATGTTGTTTATATTTCTAAGAACGAGTTTCTTTTAGATACAATAATCAACATTAAGATTTATCATTATGAAAATAAAAAACAAGATGAGAGCGTTATTGACGAATCGTTTAAATTGATAAAAAATTTAGAAGACAAGCTAAGCATACATGTTAAAAACAGTGATTTAGACGACTTAAAAATTAATGCAGGAAAAACCCCTGTTGAAGTTGACGATGTTACTTATGAAATAATCGAAAAGAGTATAGAGTATAGTAAAACATCCAGTGGATTGTTTGACATCTCATCAGGACCGTTAATTGATCTATGGGCAATCGACCCGCCTAATGGATATCTGCCAACAAAACTCGAACTAGAGAAAGTTTTGCCTTTGATCAGCTATGAAAGAATTAAGTTATATGATGACAACATGATAATGCTTGCTGATGAAGGGATGATTGCTAATCTAGGTGCAATTGCTAAAGGTGCTATTACCGATAAAGTAAAAGACTATTTAACTTCCGAAGGAATTAAAAGCGCCATAATCAACTCTGGAGGTAACGTTTTACTTATCGGCGAAAAACCCGACGGTCGGCCTTTTTCAATAGGCATTCAAGACCCGAATGATCTTAGGGGCGCATATCTTATGGCATTAAATCTTAAGGATAAAGCTGTAGTTTCATCTGGTGACTATGAAAGATTTTTCGAAATAAATGGAAAAATATATCACCACATTCTCGATCCATTCAGCGGATATCCTGCAAAAACTAATATTAAACAAGTTTCTATTATCGCTGACAATTCAACTGAAGCGGATGCACTTTCCACTACGGTTTTATTAATGGGGCTTAAAGACGGCATCAGGCTTATTGAAAGCCTTAGCGATGTTGAAGCAATATTTATCACTAAGGATAACAAGATTTATATAACAGATGATTTATCAGGTTTAATAACTAAAAATGATGAGCTTTTAGCAAATTATCAAATAGTCACAAATAAAGAGGATTTATATTAATACGACTTATCAATATGATAGACCATATCATCATATTCAAATGTTTTTTCTATTAATCCTTTTTCTTTAAGCCAAATTTGTGCAGATATTAGGTCTTCTTGCTCTGGCAAAGAGGTTTTATTTAAGTTCTTAATGTCCATTACCCCAAATACATTTTTCGGAAAAAGAAGCTTTTCAATTAGTTCATCTTCATATTCTAAAAATTTCTCATTATCAATGTTTTCATTTACTTCATCAAGCGCCAAATAAAAGTTTTCTATAAGCGATTTGTTATCATTAATAAAATCCTGCTTAAACAGTAAAACACCCAAATTTACACCAATATCAGAACTTGTGATAACCTTATTTGCTCCGTCAATAATTGCAGAAGTCCCTAAAGGTTCTGGCAGGGCAGCTGCATCTATCTCGCCTGCTTTCAGCATCTCTATACGAACAGGTATCGCTGGCACACTTACTTTTTGATCATTCACATCATTTATAGCGGCATCAACAAAGTACTCCATTATGGTGTTATATGAAATACCTATTGTTTTTTGATTTAAATCATCAACACTTTTTACGTTTACAATTGGGTTTGCTACAATCATACATAAAATATCTGTTGCTGATGTTATTTTTAAATCTAACCCGCCTTCTTTATAAAAATAAGCAGCTAAAATATCTGCAGAAACAGCATCTAACGCACCAGCTTGAAGTGCAGCGTCTCGATCACCTGCGCTTTTAAAAACACTTATCTGAATATTCACTCCATATTTTTCGAATGTCTTTTCATTTTCGCCGATAATATAAGGTATAGATACCATATCAGGCATCAAACCAATTCTTATTGTAGCATTATCCTGTTTTATATCTTTAGCCTTACATCCAGCAAAAACAAGCGGGCATAAGCATAAAATTACTATTAATATTTTTTTAATCATTAATTTATATACAGAAAAACTTCTGCACTTTCACACTCCTTAATAAATTCTAATTACAATACAAAACAATCCAACAGCTAAAAAGAAGCCTTTGGATTGTTTAAGTTTTATTTTCCTCAATAATGTTTTTTATTTGTCTATCCAACCATCAGCCTCGTCCTTCATTTTTATATATTCATGAAGGCATACAGGTTTATACAAAATTTCGTGTTCATCTTCAATCGCAACTTGAGACCCCGAAAACACTGGTTTACCATTAATATGTCTGACTTGAAAAGTTGCTTTTCTTGGTTTTTCGGAATAACAGCATATTGCTCTTGTTGTTACTTCTTCGATGTCTTGTGATAAAGCAAACAGCGCAGCAGATCCAGGGAAAGGCTTCCCAAATGCATCCACTTTTAATGCAAAGCAAATAACAGGGATATCCAGATAGGCCACTATCCTAGTTAAATCCCATACGTTAAGCTCGCTTAAGAACTGAGCCTCATCAATTAGAATAACTGATATAGGCTTGCCTTCTTTTATCGCTTCTGTTTGTGTTTTTTTTATTTTACTGTAAAGCCATCCTTTATCTGGCAAAGTCAGAAAATCAGCTTTTCTCTTAATCAAGCCGTCTTCAAGCCTGCTAATTATAAACCCACCTTCTTTTGTATCTATCTTCGGCTTAAGACAAAGAATACTTCTTCCGTTTTTATCATAGTCATGAGCAATTTGCAAAAGCTGTGTTGACTTGCCAGCGTTCATAACTGCATATCTAAAAAATAGTTTAGCCATCAAATACCCCTTTTTATTTATCTTTTGCTTACATCGTATGGTTCACCAGCAGCTCTTGGTCCAACTGTATTTTTTGAAAATAATATTAACGCAATTATTGTTGCTACATATGGGAATGCATTAAATATTATATTCGGCATATCGCTTATCGCTGGATAAATCCTGGATATTGATGAAACAGTTTTTGCAAGTCCAAAGAATGATGCCGCTCCAACAACTTTCCAAGGCTGCCATTTACCGAAGATTAAGGCTGCTAATGCTAAGAATCCTGTACCATTAAAGGTGCCTGGCGAAAATTCTCCTGATATAGTAACTATAATTAATGCACCGCCTAGCCCAGCATAAATCCCCGACATTACAACCCCAATATATCTCATCTTTAATACACTGATTCCCATGGAATCTGCTGCTTGAGGATTTTCTCCGCATGCTCTGAGTCTTAACCCGCCTGGTCTTCTATAAAGGAAGAACCAGCTTATAAATACAATTGCAATTACTATGTAAGTAGTTGTATAAGCATTTTTAAAGAATAAATCACCGATGAAAGGAATTTTGCTTAAGAATGGAACATTAGTTTTCCCAATTCCTCTTACGATTTGTACATTTGCACTGCCAGTTAAAATTCTGGCAATATAAACGGTTATCGCAGCTGCTAAAATATTAATAGCTGTACCACTTACCACTTGGTTTGACTGCATATTTACACAAGCAAACGCATGCAAAAGCGAGAAAACTCCGCCAGCAAGTGCTCCTGCTAATATGCCTACCCAAACACCAGGAACACCTATTATCGGGAAGAGATAATAAGTTACAAGAGCACATGCAAATGCTCCAATACCTAATAATCCTTCTAAGCCAATATTTACAACACCACTTCTTTCAGAGAAAAGTCCACCCATCGCTATAATTAAAAGAGGTGCTATATTTCCTATTGCCAACGGTACTATACTATAAATAACATCCATATTTATTTACCCTCTTTCTTTTTAGAAACTACAACTCTTTTCCTGAGTGTACTGAACATTCTTCTAAACATTAATCCTGTTGCTGCAAAGAAGATAATCATAGCATTAATTATCGGAACAAGTTCATTAGGCACATCAGTCATTGACTGCATGAATAACTTCCCACTATTTAGAATCCCGAAAAATAATGCTGAAAGGAGAACTCCAAATGGAGCATTCAACCCAATCAACGATACAACGATGCCGTCAAAACCTTGGCTCGGCATATGTCCAATTTGGATTGCATCAGTAAATCCAAGATAATGCACAGCACCACCAAGACCAGCAAGTCCGCCCGATATCATCATAGAAAGAACTATATTCCTTTTTACATTTATTCCTGCGTATTTTGCAGCATCTCTATTATGTCCTACTGCCTTAAGCTCATAGCCAAACGTTGTTTTTGATAGAATTATCCATATAATAACCACTGCTATTAATGCTAAAAACAGGCCATAATTTACGTTTGCAGTTTCAAATAGATCTGTTAACCATTTAGCCCTTAAACTTGCACTTTCACTAATTCTGGCTGATTCAGTATTTCTGCCTCCGATAAAATATTTCGGAATAATATAGTAAGCTGTCCATAATGCTATCCAGTTCATCATGATTGTCGTTACAACTTCGTGAATATTATATTTTGCTTTTAAGAATCCTGGTAAAAATGCCCATATGGCGCCAGCTAGACACGCTGCGATAACACAAATAATCATGTGCCATGGATATGGAACATTCAGTGATACGCCAAGCATAACACCAACAAATCCGCCCATTAGCATTTGTCCTGCTGCTCCGATATTAAATAATCCTGTTCTAAATGCAAAAGCTACAGCCAGCCCTGTGAAAACCAAAGAGGTCATTGTTAGCAGAGAGTTACCAAGTCTTCTCATACTCCCACCTATTATTCCTGCTCCTTTTAATAGGCCTCCATATGCTTCGATGGGTTGATGTCCGCTTAAAAGCATAATTAACCCGCCAACGACCAATCCTAATAGAATTGCTATAATCGGTACTAATACAACAAGAATACTATCTTTTGTAACAATATCTACAAAGTGAATCCAACCTTTTCTAGTTCTTTTCATAGAATTCTTCATATTATTAACTTTCAACCTCCAACCCAGCCATCAGTCTTCCCAGTTTGAATTCGTCAGCCTCTTTAGCATCCATCACATCAACGATACGACCATCAAACATAACAGCAATTCTATCAGAAATGTCCAAAATCTCATCAAGTTCCAAAGAAATAAGTAAAATTGACTTACCTTTATCTCTTTCTTCAACTAATCTAGCGTGTATATATTCTATCGCACCCACATCCAGACCTCGTGTTGGTTGAACAACCACCATTACAGAAGGAGATCTATCTATCTCTCTTGCCATAATCGCTTTTTGCTGGTTTCCACCCGACATGCTTCTTGCAAGTGTCAAAGGTCCTTTCCCTGCCCTAACATCAAACTGCTTAATCAACCTGTCCGCACTCTGCCGGATGACTTTCCTATCTAAAAAACCTCTTTTTGAATATGGCTCTAAATAATACGATTGCAATATCATATTGTCTTCAAGCGTGTATTCCAAAACAAGTCCATGCCTATGTCTATCTTCAGGCACATGACCAATACCGTTTTCATAACGTTCTCTTATCGAAAGTTTCGCAATATCTTTGCCGCATATCTCGACGCAGCCGCTTTCTGGGGTAACAAGACCAGTTATCGCCTCAACAAGTTGACTTTGTCCGTTTCCATCAATTCCTGCTATGCCAAGAATTTCTCCTTGTCGTACATCAAAGGACACATCTTTTACGGCAGACAGTTTTCTGTTGTCAAGTACATTTAGATTTTCTACCCTTAAAGTTATATCACCTGGTTTTGCTTCATCCATTTCTGTTATGAAGCTGACCTCTCTGCCAACCATAAGCTCTGCCATTTTCTCAACAGATACCTCATCAACATTTACAGTGTCAATAACTTTACCACGTCTGATAATTGTGCATCTATCAGCTACTTCTTTTATCTCATTTAATTTATGAGTAATGAACATGATTGTTTTTCCTTCTTTTATCATGTTCTTCATTATCTTCATCAATTCTAAAATCTCTTGAGGAGTCAATACAGACGTCGGCTCATCAAAAATTAAAATATGTGCATCCCGATAAAGCATTTTTAAAATCTCTACACGTTGCTGCATACCAACTGTCATATCTTCGATTTTTACATCAGGCTCTATATAAAGCTTATATTTTTCGGAAAGTTTTACTATACGCTTTCTTGCCGAAGCTACATCAAGCTTTAAGCCTTTTGTGCTTTCTTTGCCTAAAATAATATTTTCAACAGCAGTAAAGTTATGAACAAGTTTGAAATGTTGATGTACCATTCCTATCCCAAGGTCATTTGCGATATTCGGATTTGATATTTTTACTTGTTTCCCATTTACTTTTATCTTTCCCTTTTCCGGCTGGTAAAGACCAAACAAGATTGACATTATCGTCGATTTTCCTGCTCCATTTTCACCTAGAAGCGCATGAACTTCTTGAGGTTTAACCTGTAAAGTTATGTTATCATTTGCTATTACGCCTGGAAACTCTTTTGTAATGTTAAGCATTTCTATTGCATATTCCATCTGCATCCTTCTCTCATCCATATTTTGTTTTTTGTTATCTTAAATATAAAAGGTAATAAAGAAACAATTCTGCTTTTTTAAAATATAAAAGGCGATAACTATAGACATTATATCATAAAGTTTATCGCCTTTAAATTAATTTTTGAATCAATCGTATAAAATAATCAATTTGCTTTACATTTACGATTAATAAGCTGCAGTGATTCCGCCAGTTGCAGGATCTCTATCTAATGTTATTGTTCCATCTAGAAGAAGTCCTCTTACTGTATCAACAGCCGCCATAGTATCAGCCGATAGGTTTGGATTATCTGCTGGTAGTCCAACAGCATCATCAGCAACGCCAAGACTAACAATTTCTCCACCTACAAAAGCACCTGCTTCTGTATCAGCAATATATTTTTGAACAGCAACGTCTAAGCCCTTCATAGCAGAAGTAAGTGTTACAGAGTTTGTGTCATCATAAAGTCCAAATGCATATTGGTCTACGTCAACACCAACCATCATAACTTCTTCGCCGTTAATTGCTCTTTCTTTACATTCGTTGAAAGATCCAACACCAACACCGCCAGCAGCAGCAAATACAATGTCTACACCTTTATCAAACATTCCAGCAGCCAAGGATTTCCCCAAGTCTACATCAGAGAATGAACCAGAATAAACATAATTGTCTTCTTTAAGTTCACAAGAAGTTCCAAGGTTTGCATTCGAATATTCAACGCCGTATTTAAATCCTTCACCAAAAGCTACAACAGCAGGAACAGACATTCCGCCAACGAATCCAAGCTTACCTGTCTTAGATTCTAGAGCAGCAGCAACACCAGCCATAAATCCTGATTGTTCTTCTTTAAAGAATATACTTATAGCATTTGGCCATGCATTATATGCCCAGTCACCAGCATGAGTCATTCCATCAATTAAGATGAAGCTTACATCTGGGAACTTTTCAGCAGCTTCGTTAACAGCAGTTTCAAATAAGAAACCAGGAGTAACGATTACTTGATATCCAGCATCTACAAGGTCAGAAATAGCTGCAACATATTGTGCATGCTCTGTTCCTTCAGGTTGTAGATATTTAGCTTCGATTGTTCCTTTTTCTTCATAAGCTAAGATACCTTCCCATGTGCCTTGGTTAAACGATTTATCATCGATAGTTCCGGCATCAGTTACCATACCAACTTTTAATAGCTCAACAGGTTCCTCAACTACTTCTTCTGCAGCTTCTTCAGCCGGAGCTGGTTCTTCCGCAACTGCCGCAGGTTCTTCTTTTGCAGCACATCCGATAAAGCTAACGGATAGAAGCGCAACTAGCAATACAAATACTAAAATCTTTTTCATATTATTTTCTCCTTTAAATAATTTATTAACACTAGAATTATAACATATAATCCTTCTATATTAAAACTAATTTTTTAATTTTAAAGTATTAAAAGTATTCTATACGTAAAAGCGACTATTCAATAAGCACAACTTCATAATACATATCTAATATTATATTTTTTAGGCCATTTTTATCAACAAGATAAACACTTCTGAAATCTCCATAATAGCTGCCTGGTCTTTCATATGAGGCTCCGCCTATTTTCCCTGGAACACTAAAAAGTTTTATACTATCTACGTTTATATCCCCGACAAGTGATGCTAATGCTGCTATCTGCTCTATAGAAAGATTAGTTTTAATATATTTTATAACATCATCATATAAAGCAAGTGCCGCTTTTCTTCCACCCATCTGTTGAATTTTTTTAGCAAGAGCCACCATAAACTTTTGGTGTCTTTGCCCTCTGGATATATCTCCGTTTCCTGTTTTTCTGTC
>Ga0233437_1003921_pt1 | contig 18522 bp, 26 predicted proteins | sample SI_122_August201_FD_182714 | JGI IMG/M metagenome (GOLD analysis project Ga0233437, IMG submission 182714) | Seawater microbial communities from Saanich Inlet, British Columbia, Canada - SI_122_August2016_200_MG | ecosystem: Environmental > Aquatic > Marine > Inlet | place: Canada: British...
TAATTGCACCTTTTTTTTACGAAGGGATGTTTACAATTCAATATAAATATGTTATAATAGTAATAAAGGTAAATATTTATGGAAGTAAATTTTGGAACAAAGGAGTGTCCAGTTTGGAGATTCATACATCATCTTATGAAAAATAGTAAGATGGAGACTAGAAAAAGACTTTGAGTAAAAAGAGGGCTAAGGCCAAAAAAAGACGTAAGGAAAGAAAAGAATTACGTGCAGTTCTTACTCATGCCGCTATTGCGGACGGGTTAAAAACCAAGTCTATAAAGAAAGGTTTAGAAGTAGAAGTAGAATAAATAATGAACGATAGGTTGCTACGGGACCTATCATAACTTGCTTAATAAGGAGAATATATGAGTATAATTGGAATCGATTTAGGTACTACTAACTCTTGCGTATCAATATTAGAAAATGGTGCAGTCAAGATTATTGAAAATAGTGAGGGTGCTAGAACGACCCCATCAATCGTCGGCTACGGCGAAGAGATCAGTGTCGGCGCCACCGCCAAGAGGTCGAGTGTAACATCCCCAGAATCAACAATTTATGCAATCAAGCGATTGATTGGTAGAAAGTTTGAAGATGAAGCGGTGCAGAAAGATATTAAATTAGTCCCCTATAAAATTGTTAAAGCCGACAATGGTGATGCTTGGGTTGAAGTTAAGGGAGAGAAACTATCACCACAGGAGATTTCAGCCAAAATCTTAACTAAAATGAAGAAGACTGCTGAGGATTACCTCGGTGAAAAGGTTACCGATGCTGTTGTAACGGTCCCGGCATACTTTAATGATTCTCAACGACAGGCTACAAAGGATGCAGGTAAAATTGCAGGTCTTAATATTGCCCGTATCATTAATGAGCCAACCGCCGCTGCATTAGCCTATGGTTTGGATAAAGGATCGAGGGATAGAACGGTGGCCGTATTTGACTTAGGTGGTGGGACATTCGATGTTTCTATCATTGAAATGAGCGATGTGGATGGTGAACACCACTTTGAAGTATTGGCAACCAATGGTGATACATTCCTCGGTGGCGAAGATTTCGATATATTAATCATGGACTACCTGGTGGAAGAATTTAAAAAAGAGATGGGCCTTGATTTAAGAAATGATAATATGGCACTGCAACGACTAAAGGATGCTTCAGAAAAAGCCAAGATTGAATTAAGTAGTAATACACAGACTGAAATTAATCTACCATACATCACAGCAGACGCATCTGGGCCTAAGCATCTTATAATTAAGATGACTAGAGCTAAGTTGGAGTCATTGGTTGGTGCTTTGGTTAAAAAGAGCGAAGGGCCATGTAAAACCGCTTTAAAGGATGCAGACTTAACCGAGGTTGATGATGTAATTCTTGTCGGTGGTTCTACTCGTATGCCATTCGTGCAGGAGACTGTTAAGAAGTTGTTTGGTAAGGAACCTAAGAAGGATGTTAACCCCGATGAAGCGGTTGCCATGGGTGCTGGCATTCAAGGCGGGGTGTTGAGTGGTGAAGTAAAAGATGTATTACTACTCGATGTCACCCCCTTAAGTCTTGGTATTGAAACCAATGGTGGTGTAATGACCAAGCTCATTGAGAAGAATACAACAATCCCAACCACGGGCACTCAAATCTTCTCAACGGCTACTGACAATCAATCCTCTGTAACTGTTCATGTATTGCAGGGAGAACGTGAAGTTGCTTCTGGTAATAAATCTCTAGGTCAATTTAATCTTGACGGTATTCCGAATGCACCTAAGGGTCAACCACAGATTGAGGTAAGTCTTGATCTTGATGCGAACGGTATTCTAAATGTTACTGCCAAGGATAATAATACCGGTGTGGAGCAATCGATTACCATTAAGTCTTCTTCTGGGTTAAGTGATGCTGAGGTTGAACAGATGGTACAAGACGCTAAGATACATGAAGCGGAGGATAGAAAATACACTGAACTAATAGCTGTACGTAATCAAGCAGATGCGCTGATTAATACAGCTGAAGATATGGATGACGACAATTTAAAACCTATCATCGAAGATCTTAAGGTGAGTATTAAAGGCGATGATAGAGAGAATATTCAGATGAAGATGGATGCTCTACAATCGATGATGCAACAACAACCTCAGGAAGAGGTGACTGAATCTAGTGATGATGTTATTGATGCAGAATTTGAAGAAGAGGTATAAATAATATAAACAGCGTAAACCGATAATTGGAGATATTCTGGACGCCGGGGCGGTACCGGCCGGTTCCACCAATGAGTGTATTGTTTCCCCCGATAGTACACTCATTAATGGGATCGAAATAGTGTTCGACAGGGTAATCAAAGTTTATTGGCGCTCGACAAAGACGATGTCGTAAAACAATCAACTCAAAATAACTGCTGAAAAGAAAGGTTATAGAGTAAGCAAGGCTATCTTTGCACCATTTTTTGGTGCTCAGACTGGTTTTGCCTCTACTCGCTTAGCGGCGTAAGCTACTACGGGGTTTTAGGCAGGTCTTCCTTGTTATCAAATAGGCCTCCAACAGATTTATTAAAGGCGTGAGTTATAATCATAGCCTTTAATGACATCCGAAATGATGTAAAACTATAATACAATCGAGGATGCTCTATGAGGTCCTCACTTTTAACTCGCTTAATAGGAGAAATATATGACAAACTTTCAAAGAGATCTATTCTTTGGATTTGATGATTTATTCGAATCATTAAACAACCCTACACAACAACAACCCTACCCACCATATAATGTGGTAAAGAAAGATGACAATCATTACTTGATTGAAATTGCAGTCGCTGGGTTCAAATCAGATGACATTACCCTAACTTTAGAAAAAGGGGTATTAATAGTCGAAGGTGGTAAAAAGTTGAAAGACACCACCACGGATTATGTACATAAAGGCATATCCGCTCGAGACTTTACACGTTCATTTACATTGGCTGAGACTATTAAAGTCGTTGGCGCAGATATTGTAGATGGTCTATTAATGATTGGGTTGGAGAACATTATTCCAGAAGAGGATAAACCAAGGACTATAAATCTTGGGGAATTTGCTCAGAAGGATAAGAAAATCCTTCTCGGATAAAATATAAAGGAGCTTCGGCTCCTTTTTTGTTTACAATTAACCTAAAATATGTTATAATATACTTATGATCAAAAAAATTAAACAGTGGCTCATACGCCTACTTAGTGGCAAAATAGATTATCAAACATTATATAATAAAGAAGTATTAAAAAGAAAGGGTGTTGAAGAGTGTTTATTCACGCTTAGATTTCAAATCAAGGCCTGTTTACGAGAAAGTAAATGCAATAAAGATTATAATGGAAAGGGACTATGAATCATAGTGAAGAGGAGTGTAAAATAAAATGCGACGCAATCAAAGAGGTACTAACACAGATTCAACAGAATGCTGGTATGGATAACAATTACACTATTAGGTTCATGGCCGAATCAGGCCTTGATCTTATTAGAGACTTAAAGGGCGAATTTAAAGATAAGTCCTAACAAGCTGGGATGAAGAATTAATTACATTATGAAGAGGTTAATATGAGTATAAACACACCGCAAGATCTTAAGAAGATTGATGCACTACTACAAGAAATTTCAAACATTAAGACTAAGATTGAAATTAATCAAGACACAATTAAAGATATTATTACAAGCATACATGAAGAGTATGCTATTGAAAAGAGTCTAATAAGAAAATTAGCGAAGGTCTATCACGTCCGCAACTTCATCGAAGAGGTCGCAGTACAGGATGAATTCATTGAAATGTATGAGTCTCTAACATCAATCAATAATAAATTGAATTAGCACTTTACTTTTACACCAAAATATGTTATAATATAACTATATGGTCGAAAAGGGGATTAATGGTTCATACAGATAATGATTATTTAGGTAGAATTGCTCAATATTGTAGAGATGAATTAAATATTGAGCATAATTTAGAAATTAATGTAGCCCTTACATGTCTTAAAGAAGATGGTGCACTGGGTTGGTGTTATGATCTACATGATAATGAAATTGACATTGAACTAGATAAATGGCAGGATGAAAAAAGTATGGGCATCACCCTCTGCCACGAAATGGTGCATGCCAAACAATTTGCGATGGGACTAAAACCAAATGAAGATGAAGCGGTTGGTCTTGAACAAATACTATATGATGGATTTATTAAATTATGATCGACCTACAATTAATTGAACTACCCGAACTTGAAGTTGTTACTAAAGAGAGTGGTAGAAAATATCAAACACCGGACAATAAATGGTACCCATCGGTAACCACAGTCATTGGTTGGGATAAGTCTAAATTAGATGATTGGCGCGAGCGCGTCGGTATAGAAGAAGCTCAACGTATCACTAAAGAGGCTGGCCGTAGAGGTACTGCAGTACATGATATGACGGAGCTTTATATCAAGCATGATTTCATGGATAAAAAGAATAAATTCTATAAATTATTCATGATGCTTAAATATAAACTAGATAATATAACAACCGTTGTTGGGATGGAGACACCTCTATATTCCGATACACTACAACTCGCAGGGCGTGTGGATTGCATTGGTGATTATAAAGGTAAGCGTTGTATTATTGATTTCAAGACAAGCACTAGAATGAAACGCGAGGAGTGGATTACAGACTATTGGTTGCAGTGTACAGCATACTCTATTATGTGGTATGAAAGAACTGGTGAAGTTATTAATGATCTTTTGATCTTAATGGTAGCCGAGGATGGTGAAGTTAAAGAGTTCCATTCGGAGAGAAAGAAATGGATGGGACCATTACAGGATAGAATATTGGAGTATAGAAATGTACAATAGAATAGGATTTACATGTTCAAGCTTTGATTTGCTTCACGCAGGTCATATAGCTATGTTGAAGGAAAGTAGTGAAAATTGTGATAGATTAATCGTCGGCTTGAATGTTAATCCATGCAAGGGTGGTAAATATCCAGTGCAGAGTGTTGTTGAAAGATATGTTCAACTAAGTGCAGTTAAATTTGTGGACGAGATTATTCCGTACAACTCTGAAAGTGAATTAATTGATTTAATGCAACTATATCATATTGATGTTAGATTCATTGGTGAAGATTATAGGGATAAATCATTTACTGGCGATAATTTAGATATGGAAGTATTCTATAATAAACGCGAGCATAGATTCTCATCTTCTGCTTTAAAGCAGCATGTTAAAGATGTATTAGATTCACCTGTTATGCAGGGGACGGTAGTAAAAGATAATGAAACATATATGATTGTAGATAATGTAGAACTAAATGGTCTTACAGTATCTACCACTATATTACACCCAGAAAAGAGCACCACCGGGCATAGTCATAAGGGCATAGAAGAGGTATATTACTTCATTAGTGGTAATGGTGATATGGTACTTGATGACAAAACTCTGCCGGTGGAGGGGCATAGCGTGATTACTATACCCGATGGAGTGTTTCATAGAGTAATAAATAATTCAAAAGAAGAAGATTTAAACTTCATCTGTACATTTAATGACAGAAGGAACCACTAGGAGATGATTATGTCGGCAAGAACACAGGCCTTTTCTGGAGAGATTCAGAAAATGGTAGACGAGGGACTTACATATTTAGAGGCTATTGCCGTCTATTGTGAGGATAATGATATTGAACCATGGACAATAAAGAAGTACATTGATGATATACTTAAAGAGAAGATTAGGGTATGTTGCGCCAAGAATAAATTGATTTGCGATGAGCTACCCCCTACATTAGTAGATGACTGAAGGTGATGCATTAAAAATATTTAAAAGCATAAGACTATACTTCACCAACAATTATAATTTAGAAAAATATGGTGTCACGGGTATAAACTTATCGGAGAGAGAATATCATAAATATAGATATTTCTCGCGCAAGGCGAAGAAGAGATTCAACACAAATGACTTTATAGAATACTGTCTATCAAATGTTCTTGGTAATGGTGACTTCGGCGATATTGTTAATATAGACCAGAATTCATTGATGATATACTTTGATTGGAAGAAACGCAATAGTAGGTTTACAAATGAGTTCAAATGTGATATAATGGCTATAAGGGACGAATTTTTGTTACCACAAAATTTAGTCTTCAATGATTTATTTAAGACCAAGGGTAGTCATCCTTTAATACTTAAAATGCTACTCGGTGGTGATATACACCAGGAAACATTCATAGGTATAAATGAAGTGGTGGGCTTTTATAAACATTTGGATGATGTACTAGATGATGATTATATTTGGAATGAGACTAGGGATAGGTTGTTGAAATATAGGAATTTTTTGAAAATTGATAAAAATAAAATAAAGGAAATAATGAAAAATGTTTATATTACATAATGACAACGAAACGGAACTCACCTGTGATGAGATAAAAAGATTAGATAAAGTTGCGTATAGACCAGAAAAAGGGGAGAATACACTCGTAACTTGGTTTAATATCAATGGTGTTATATTCGAAAGATCGTTTGCATACACCGATTGTGTATTAGCCAAAAATGACTTTGAAAGTCTTAAAACTCTTGCTCTATCTTTTGAAAAAGAATTAAAACTACTAAATGAGGAATGTGATGTCTAAACTTATGCCAGGTAAAATGGAACTCAATGAAGATCCAATTATTAATAATATATATGATGACGACAATATGGTCAATCACCCATCATACTATCAGGGCGAAAGCATTGAAGTTATCGACATTATCGAAGAATTCAATTTAGGTTTTTCTCTCGGTAATGCCATTAAGTATATTCTAAGAGCCGATTATAAAGAGGATGATATTCAAGATTTAAACAAAGCCTTATGGTACTTGGAAAGAGAATTAAAATATAGAACGGAATAGTGTTTACAATTCACTATAAATGTGTTATAATATAACTAAAGTGAACGGAAACACTATAAAGTCCGAAAATTAAAATATAACAGGAGAAGTAATATGTCGAATACAGCATTCGCAAAGATGAAAAAGAAACGCAACAATGTTGCAGATTTAACCGCTAAGTTAGAAACGGCGGGTGGTAAGAAAAAAGATTACGGCGATGACCGTATGTGGTACCCAGCGGTTGAGAAGTCAGGCAATGGATACGCGGTGATAAGATTCCTTCCACCTTCAGAAAATAATGATGTACCTTTTGTAAAGGTATTCTCTCATGGATTTCAAGGTGCCGGTGGTTGGTATATTGATGAATGTCCAACAACGGTAGAACAAGAATGTCCGGTCTGTAAAATGAACCAAGCCTTGGTATCAAGTCATGGCAATTGGGACGCTACACCAGATAAAGATAAAACACTTGTTCGTACACGTAAACGCAGAGAAGGATATGTCTCAAATGTGTTAATCATGGAAGACCCTCAGAACCCAGAAAATGAAGGCAAAGTAATGCTATTCAAATATGGTAAGAAGATCTTTGATAAACTAATCGATGCATTAAGTCCAGAGTTTAAAGACGATGAACCATTAAATCCATTCGATTACTGGGAAGGCGCAGACTTTAAGATTAAAATTCGTAAAGTTGAAGGCTACCGTAACTATGATCGAAGTGAATTTGATGCACCGACTGAACTACTTGGTGGCGATGATGACAAGTTAAGTGCTTTATATGAATCTCAATATGATTTACGTGAATTCGTAAACCCAGAGAATTTCAAACCATTTGCATTCTATGAGTCTAAATTGAATCGTGTTATGGGTAAGACTCAGGTTAAACCTAGTGCTGATTCTGGGGATGATTCTCCAGTAGAAACTATTAAACCTAAAGTTGATACTACATCAGATGATGCTAGTGAAGGCGAGGGTGATGATATGTTAAATTACTTTGAAAAATTGGCTAATGAGTAAACGAAAGTAAAATCCACACCCCCCTCTGGGTTTTCACCTCGCTTCGGCGGGGTTTTTTATCGTTTAAAAATCAACGGCAGGATTTGCGTTGATTGGTGTAGTACTAAGTCCAACATTTGTTACGGATGTATTGTTAGTATTATTCGATGAAGATACCGCGGTATTACTAGCAGCATTGAGCTTAGTAAACTTCTCAATAAATTGATCAAACCGTTCTAATATATATTCTTGTTTGCGCGGATCAATATTGCCCTGCATCTTAGAAGACATCATGGATCTAGTATTGCCTAACATTTTAGGTGTTACATTGGCTGGATCAGTGTACTGACTCATCTCTTTATCAACCATACTATGAGTAGCACCTTTGATAGGATTAAAACCAAAGAAGCCTGATCCCATCTCTTTATCAACCGCGCCATGCAAGAATTGATTAATGCCAGCGAGTGATTGCTGATACTCAGCACCTATATTTCTTTTAGGTGTTGATACCTTCGTAATATTACCTTGGTCATCAGACATTTGATATTTTGATTTGATTACAGGGCCCTTGTTTATTTTAACTTTGGTTGGGTTTGGTTTACTAATGCCCAGCTTGTCTTCATAGAATTTAATAGATTCATTGAGCGAATCTATCATCATTTTAGTATCCTCTCCACCACCACCAGTTTCTTTTAAGAGTTTAACATTATTTTGCAACGTCTCCAATAATTCTTTATCATCCTGTACATTTAGATTTGATTTTTCTTTCTTGGATAATTTATTATATGCAGCAACTTTCTTGGCAAGGCCAGCATCATTATCCTTGGCCACGATCACATTACCCATAGAATCAAGAGCACCACCTTTTTGTACTGCTTTAGTTTCTGCTTGAATTGCTGCAGCGGTAGTACCCATGCCTTTAGGTATTTTAATTTTAATTGGGGTTGGATCGTTAAGGTCTGTATTGGATTCAGCTTCGTTAATTTCTTTTTCTATTATTTTTAAAAAGTCATAGATCATATATGCAGTAGAAACTGCGCCAGCAAGAGCAAATAATAAACCTACTGGGCCCATCCAAGCACCTGCAAATATTAATGGGAATCTTATAACCAAGCGAGAAAATAAGCGCTTCCAACCTATTTTCTTTGCTACTTTCGCGGCCAATTTTTGTATTTTACTAAAGAAAGAAGCTTTTCCCTTTCCGGCTTTGGCAAGTTTTTTTGCTGTATTTCCTCGACCAACTTTAGTCTTAGTCTTAGTCTTAACTTTGTCAACTTTTTTAACTTTGTCAACTTTTTTAACTTTGTCAACTTTTTTAACTTTGTCAACTTTTTTAACTTTGTCAACTTTTTTAACTTTGTCTGCTTTGATTTTTTCTGCTTTGATTTTTTCTGCTTTGATTTTTTCTGCTTTGATTTTTTCTGCTTTGATTTTTTCTGCTTTGATTTTTTCTGCTTTGATTTTTTCTGCTTTGATTTTTTCTTCTTTGATTTTTTCTGCTTTGATTTTTTCTGCTTTGATTTTTTCTGCTTTGATTTTTTCTGCTTTGATTTTTTCTGCTTTGATTTTTCGTGCAGCTGCAGCACCCAACCATGTTGTGAATAATCCAGCCGCACCTTTGGCGGCAGTAATCATCCAATTTTCGCCTTCTTCACCTTCACCACCATCAGAAGCTTTAGAAGGAGCATTACCTTTAGCCAATAAAGCATTAGTTCTTTTAGCTTCAAGCATACGTTCATATTCTAATTGAGCGACCCTTGGATCTTTTTCTGTATTCTCTACAATGCGTTCTAAAAGACATGAATGATCTTCTAAAGTTTCCGATTGATCTTCTAAAACTTCATTAGTTTTTTCAGAAGATGGTGTTGGAGCATCAGATTGTTTTTCATTATCTTCAGCACCATCCGAAGCCTTCTTGGCCATCATTTGAGTTAGAGCTTTACCACCCTTAAGAATCCCGGCCCCTGCACCAACCATAAGTCTACCACCGGATGTTGACATAGCAGCACTTGCGGCCGCACCCTTTAGGCCATCGGCGATAGTGCCCATCGTATCCTTTATACCAGATAGAATTTTATCCGATACTGTCTCATCATCAACATCAACACCACGTGCACCTCTTTGAAGCTTCTTCTCCGAAACCTTAGCTTCTTTGAGCTCGGCCCTTCGACTCAACTTTCCGGTTTTAGCATAATGAGATAGGAATCCTTTAAAGCTTTTGTCTCTTTCGCTTTCAGCTTTAATAGCCTCCTTACGAAAAGCTTTAAGTTCTTCTTGCTTAGCGGCGGTGTCTTCTTTGCTAAGTTTATCTCTGATTATAAAATTTTTAGTAGTTCCTTCAGCCATTGTTATTCCGTTCTTCTTCTTCTTTAATATGTTGTGTCAACATGTGGGTGTACGCACTTCTTTCCCATGGCAGCATTCCCTCAATATCCACCAAACTATAATTATGGTGTTGCATTAAGGCAAAGTTTGTTTCGAGATATGCCATTAAATCTTCCTCGAAACTTATGCGAAAAAATCTTGTAAACCCTCCAAATGTATATCTTGTTCAAATCCACATGCATCGCATTTAAAATGTACATCCGTTTCTAATTTTGGTATTGTACTAATGAATTCAACCATTTTATCTAAAATATCTTGTGGTAAACTTTCGATCCACTCCACCAATTCTTCATGTTTTAAATCCTTTCCTTTATATATAGTATCACCATCATATATATTCTTAATAACATTGGCTAAATAATCGATGAGTGATTCTGTATCATCCGGTTTTGTTGAATCAAGGGAAGGATAACCCATCTCAAATCCTACATTCTTCGTTATTTCAATGAGAGGATTATGTTCTTTAATTTCTCTTAATTTAATATCATTAATATTAAGTTCTACCTGTTGTATATGGCCGCACTCTTTGTCTTTCTTCTCGCCAACATTATTCTTACATTTATATGATAGTTGTGTAACCTCTCCAATCGACTTACCTCGAAGATGAATAAAAATATATTCAGCGTCGTATGGTGCAATCTCTTCTGGGTCTATTTTACCCATTGTACAATTGATGATGATCTGCTTAATCGCATTCATCATATCGCTCTCTTCGTCAGACTCTAAAGCCATAAGAAGTAATTTCTGTTCCTTCACCGTGAAGGGTCTATACTTAACTTTCTTCCCATTGGAAGGTATAGTTAATGTGTATGTCGGATAATCTATAATTGGTAACATGTTTCCTCGCTTGGTTATAATAATTTAAAAGTGGTCATTGGTTGTATATGCATAATAATTAAAGTTTACTACAAATGTAGAAAATGAGCCTGTCCCTGATTGATATTGTATTGGTTCAATCGATGCCGGAAAAACTTCAGTAAAAACAAATTTTGATGATATTTTAGTCTGTCTATCAAGAACGAATAATTCTACATTATCTACTATATAATTATCATAGTATTCAATAATACCAGTCTCTGGATTTATAGTAGATATCCAATATTCAATCAATTTATATATATCATATGTTGGGTTGGAATAAAATTCAATATTTAGGTCAGATGGATAAGCACTATCATATGCTAATTTTCTTAATGCACCATCATTTTGAATTTCATTTGTTAATAATGATTTGCCAGGCATAGTAACAGCTTTACAGTACAATGGCATATTACGTAATGTAGCATTCGCGTGCATTTTAATACCAGGCCTGCCCATCAAACCCATTATGTCGCCGGCAATATCTCTATTGGTATCCATCGCCAATCTTGTGGGCGCTTTACCCAGTAAACAGTTTGGTAGATTTGGAAATTGTAGAAAAAATAAATTAGCACGTGCTAAGTCTTCATTGAAAACCCTGGAAGCCTGAGCTCTAATAGATCCACCAAATTCATCGAAAACACCGGGTACTTCTTCAACACCAACCACTTCTTCTATTGTTAATTTATTTTCTATCATTTATGAACTCCAAACTTCTTTTTGTGACGCACCTTTAAACTTAGCGGTTGGTAAGTATATGCTCGCCTCCCATTCCTGTGGCCCAATCTCCACTAATTTTGTTTTAACGTGATTGAATAAGTATCTATGCACGGTCTTTTCAACCAATGGTACCTTCGCAACCTTATTCCAGTTAATGTCGAACAAATCTTTCTCTGTCAATAGTGCTGGATCCTTTTTACCTGTAAACTTTAACATCGCCGTAAAGAACTTATCTCTATTGGCGGGTGATAGATAATGTACATTAAGCCCAAGAAAGCCATCTTTATAAGGCTTAACTAGAATGATTAATGGAAACTTATCGTAATATGGTAATGTTTTCTTCCCCTTGGGGTCATAACCGTATGTGTACATGCCACCAACTCTAGGCTTTGTAACTTCTTTAAATTTAGAAGTAGTCTTCTCTATCTGGTCATTAAACCATTTCATTGAAGAGCCGGCATCTTTCTTGTTTATTTTAGTCTTTAAAACATTCTTTTTAATGGCTTGAGTTGTTAGCTTAATACTAGCACTCTTGGTCGCCATTTTAGTGGTTTTACCCCTAGATCCAACCCTTGCCCATTGCGCGCCCAACCACCGGTAATTATTACCCTTTAATAATACTTCAGTGCCAATTTTTAATTTTGTAGCCATATATTATATTTATATCATCTCATCAATTGTTTTTCCGTTAAAATGATGAAAGTCCAACCCTTTTTGACACTATATTGCCTTGCACTCTTCCACTTGGCTTGATTTACTAGATATGCAGATACTTGATTAATATATGACTTTGTCTTCCTACCAGACTTCGGTAGTTTTGGTGGCCGTGTCTGTGCGAGAGGTTTTATTTCAGCAAGAAACATGGCTCCATCTTTCTTCTTTAACCATAGGTCTACAAAGTATCTGTGCATTCTTCCGTCTAACGGCGACCTGTACGGTACTATAACCTCTTCTGAGTTCCATTCGACAATATCGGGTGATTTATCGAGCCACTCGAACGCCGTTCTCTCCCAAGATGAACGATAAATGATATTACTATAATCACCTTTATACTTATTCTCATTAAGTGGTGCCCATCTTCCTTGAATAAACTTCGCCATAATGTGATAAATATAATATAGTACAATTAATATTTATAGGGACTTTATGGCCATCATTAAATCATCTTCAATCCACACCAGAGCAATAGATGAAGTTACCGAAACACCGACAACAACTTCATTGCAGTACCCATCAGGTTCATTTAATCATAAAATTGTTTTTAGAATTATTACTAAAAAGGGAATGGAGGGTGCTAAAACCGCTACAAAGGGTAGTGATAAAGCAAAAGTTGAAAAATTATTAAATCATACATCGAATGTAATTGTATTGGCACACCCTAATGAATTAACTTCATCATATAGTCAGAATTGGGATAGTGGCGATGGTTATTATAATACTGCCGGTGATAAAGCAATGGATGCCAATATCGATTTGTTTGATATGGCGGACACCTTAGGTGGTAGTCTATTAAAACAGGCGATTGCAGGTGCTAGTAGAGGTATTGGTTCTCTAATATTGGCCGATGATATTAGTTTAAGTCAAGGCGTTGCCATCAATCCGTTTCTTGGTGTATCATATAAATCACCAAGCCTTAGAACTATTGAGTACTCATTCCCTATGCAACCTAAGAACAGGAAAGAAGTTGAAGATTGTTTGGCTATCATTCACGCGTTTAAGTGGCACTCATCACCAGAATATGCTGGCAACGCATTCGCCAAATCGAGTGCTAAAGAAGCTAAAGAAGCTGGTGTAGAAGACACTGGTATGATTGAAGAATTTGAGGGTATTATCGATAAAGCGATATTAAAATATCCAGACTTCTTCTTTATGGAGTCTTATATGGGGGTTGAAAAAAATGAAACAATCCCAAGATTTGGACCGGCGGTGTGCACAAATGTTAGTACAAATTACTCCCCTCAAGGATTGTGGAGAACATTTGAAAGTGGTGCTCCGGTCAATATGCTGCTTTCGTTATCATTCCAAGAAATGGAAATTGTAACACGCGAAAGATTAAAGGAGGGATACTAATGAAGTTATTTGATATACATAATACAATCACATATGATGGTAGAGATATTACAAACATACTTAAGCGTGTTATGGTGCCTAATATTATTAAAGAGCAGGGTACTGCATTTTACAATTATATTATACAGGATGGTGACACACCAGAAGCATTGGCTTATAAATTATATGATGATGTTAATAAGCATTGGATTATTTTAGCACTGAATGATATTATAGACCCACACTTCGATTGGCTTCTATCCGAAAATGAAGTGTGGTCTTTAACTGAAAGCAAATATGGATTGGGTAATGAGGATAGTATACATCACTATATAGATGATACAGAAGAACCAGTATGGGATGATAGAAGCAATGATCCGAGCGGTAATGCGCTAACATCCATTACTAATATTGTACATGAAATTAATGAGAATGAAAAGAAGAGAGAAATAAAAATACTTCATCAACGGTATGTAAAACAATTTGAAAAAGAATATAAGGCAGTGATTAGTGAGTGATCTACAACAAGAGGATAGTTATAATTTAGCTTCCGTAAAACTTACCAACACTTGGGGTCATGAGACTCAGATAGGGTATATGATCGAAGGCATAGACATCTATGAGTCTGTGTTCACCAACGGCACTAAAGGCTCTATTGTTATATCCGACAACATCGGTTTGATTGAAAGTCTACCATTCCTGGGTGAGGAGACTATTGAAATAGATTTCTATGTTTGGGAAGGTGATAACTATACAAAAACATTCAATGTTTATTCCATTGAATCTGTAGATATTGTTAAAGGTAATATGAAGACCTATATTCTTAATTTTATTTCAAGTGAAGTGGAGCTTAATAAGAATACTCGTATAAGTAAGGCTTGGAAGGGTGTTACAAATGATGAAATTGTATCCGATATCTTTACAGATTTTTCAATGTCTATATTTTATGCAGAGCCCTGCATCACTTCTTCGAGATTGGTAGTACCTAACTGGACACCTTTTAGAACTATGCAATGGTTGGCGGAGAACTCTGTAACAGAAAATGGCGCTTCCGATATTGTATTCTATGAGAATAAGTATGGTTGGTGGTGGCAGTCTCTATCTAAGATGAAGGAAAAGAAACATGCCGCATTTCTTCACTACTTAGGCTTTAAAGAGAAGACTAATAATAATAGAAATAGTATTAGAACTTTAAGTGCTCCGCAATTATTCAATACATTCAATAATACCAAGGGTGGTTTATACGGATCTACTACATATAATCACTCAATTATTAATAAGAGTTTGGTGACGAATTACCTTTACGCCGGTGCAGAAGAACGAATTATGGAGTCTAGTAAATTAGGTAAAAATCCCCCCATGGCGAATAGAGGTCTTCCGGATAATTTTGAAGAGGATAAACTTCACACCAATTCAAGTAAGATTAGCGATGCGTTATCGGATTTAAGTACATTTAAAGGTAAACTTGATTATCAAAGCGTTGACCCAGAAACTGTATATCACAAGAAAGAACATAACTTAATGAGAGATTCAACTCTACAAGGCATGAATACACAGATTATTAATGTTGAAGTTGCTGGTGATCCTGGTAGAATGTGTGGCAATCCAATTACATTGATGGTTGGTTCCATGATAGATAATATCAAGGGCGCTCAAGAAATTGATGATTTATATTCCGGTGTTTATCTAATGACGGCGATACATCATTCATTGACTAAAGAGAATTACACACAAATAATAGAATTAAGATCAGATTCTATTGATAGAAAGGTGGGCGAATAATGTTTCAAGGAATGAATGGATTTATTTGGTTCTGGGGTGTGGTTGAAGACCGCAAAGACCCGAGCATGCTTGGCCGCATTAAAGTGCGCATACACGTTCTACACACAGAAGATAAAGTGGATATTCCAACGGAAAATTTAATGTGGGCATATCCATTATCGCCGATCACATCCGCTAATATGAACGGTATTGGCACCACACCACTGGGTGTAGTCGAAGGTACTTGGGTGATGGGATTCTTTAGAGATGGTGAGAATATGCAAGATCCTATCATCATGGGTACTACCGGTGGTGTTCCTAAAGAAGTTGCTAAGCCGGATATGGGATTCAATGATCCGAATGGTGTTTATCCCAAAGAAAAATACATAGTAGAACCAGATCTTAATAGATTGGCGAGGGGTGAGGTTGATGAATGGATTGACCCAAATGACCACGTCGGTGCACTGTCTAAAATATCCGAGACTATTGTAAAGACTAAACGTGACGTGCGGCTTGAAGATGGTGATATTCCCATTGGTATGGGCAGAGACGGTAGTAATGGAGAGGGGGTATGGACAGAACCAGAAATTCCATACGCCGCCAAGTACCCATATAATCATGTTAAGGAAACAGAGTCTGGTCATATTGAAGAGTTTGATGATACCCTAGGTGCCGAAAGAATTCATACATACCATACATCGGGTACATTTAAAGAAATACACCCCGATGGTACTATTGTAGAAAAGATAGTTAAAGACAAGTACGAAATTATATACGGGGACGAATCAATTCACATTAAGGGAAATGTAACCATCACCGTTGATGGCGATGTTAATCTTTACACGAAGGGTACATTGAATGAGCAGATTGACGGAGATTATCATAGACATGTTAAGGGAAACTTTATAGAAATGGTTGATGGCAGTGTTGATAGAAGCATTGGCGGTACATTCGATCAAGTATCGGGTGGAGTTAATACAACCATTGCACCTAAGATTGACTTAAACCCATAGGAGAATTATGGCAACTGATTATCAAAGTATTGTAGACGGTGGATTATCAAATGTAGTAGATAACGTGGACAAGTTCATTGAATATCCAGGTCAGGATAAATTAGATTCATTGACTGGATTGAGTGATACTTTTTCTGCTTCATCTGCGTTCGGGTATGATTCAATCAATGACTTGGATACATCCTCTTTCTCTGAGTCTGAACAGATAAGAATTACAGATTCATTAACTAGAATGGATACTATGTCTGACGCCAATAGAGATTGCATGGAACAGGTCGGTGGTTATATTGCAGATGCTCTATCCAATTTTATGCCAACCACATCTATTTTAGATGCTTTTAAATCAAATAATGGTATTACCGATTGTGAATATGGTCTCGGTGTTCTATTAGCCTCTGAAACGCATCTTGATGATTATCTAGGTGCCTTTGACACTTCGGTATTATCAAATACATTTGGTCGAATGGTCAATAACATCGCTGGTGGTATTGATTCAACCCTAGATTTTCTGAGTGATTTGGATATTATTGACGCGGCTTTGGATGCTTTAGAGGGTGCTTGTGAAATATTAAAGGCGGCAATGCTTGCTTTGGTGGCAATAGCGGCTGGAATATTGGATGCTGCACTTGCCTTCCTATCAAATTTAGGTCTTCTGGGTAGATTAAGCTTGGGTGAGTGTGTTGAAGAATTCCTACCCGAGGGTGCCAGTGCTGTTATGGATCAAATCAATAATCAACTAGCCGGAATTGAAAGCATACCATCAATTGCTTCTGATACAATAATTGATAATGTTGTATCACTTTCACCACTATCAAGTTCTAGTTCTAGGTCATCGACTAATTGGATCGATTCAAGCACTGTTATAAACAAAACAAAATCTAGTGGTAATACACAACTATATGACCGAATGTCAAATAAAATAAATAATTTTTCATCTTCAAGTAGTTCAAGCTCTGGAAGTGGATATACTTCTTCAAGTCTATCAGGATCACCCGCGGCGAGTGTTAGTAGGATAGTATCATATACTAGAGAATCATTGACTTATAATCCAATCACACGGAATTGGGAATAATGCCAGGAGCGGTAAGACTATCCGATAGTTGCACCGGCCACGGATGTTGGCCATCACGAGTAAATGATACAGCGTCCGGTGATGTATTCGCGAATAGTAGAGGCGCACATAGAACGGGTGATCACTGGGTAACTCATTGTTGTACAGCACCACCATTTCCATGTCATGATTCATCTCAGGTGACGGGAAGCCCTAATGTATTTGTTAATGGCAGAGCATGGGCTAGAATTGGAGATGCAGTGGCGTGTGGATCTAGTAACGCGACTGGTTCTGGAAACGTTATTGTAAATGGATAAATAGAATATATGGAAAGTTTAAATAAAACAAGAGTATGGTTAGATGTTGATAGTGATTTTACACGACATCCCTATACTAATGATGTAGGTAAGTTTATTAATGAAGAGGCGGTAAAGCAGTCTTTCTTTAATTTACTATCAACAAAATATGGTGAAAGACCATTTCAGCCGTGGATAGGTAGCGGTGTACATGAAATTCTTTTTGAAAACATGGACGAATCTACCGCACTACTTCTTCAATATAAAATTGAAGATGTGATAAATAACCATGAACCAAGGATGATTTTACACGAAGTTTCAGCAATACCTAATTACAATGCCAACGCATATGAAATTACGGTAGGCTTCTCCGTTGTGAATCAACCAGAACCTTTAGAAATAACATTACAATTGGAGCGAATAAGATAATGGCAACTAAAACAGTACAAGACCTAGCATTGGAGAGTACACCAGCAGGCGGTGACCACGTAATTATCGATGACGGCACAACTACAAGGAAAGCCACCGTTGCTTCAGTTGTAAGTGCCGGAGTTGATTTATCAGCAGTG
>Ga0233437_1003922_pt1 | contig 18519 bp, 20 predicted proteins | sample SI_122_August201_FD_182714 | JGI IMG/M metagenome (GOLD analysis project Ga0233437, IMG submission 182714) | Seawater microbial communities from Saanich Inlet, British Columbia, Canada - SI_122_August2016_200_MG | ecosystem: Environmental > Aquatic > Marine > Inlet | place: Canada: British...
GATTAATGCCTTAACAGTTCAGGATAAAGGTGATGCAAGAATAAAAGACACCATTAAACTAAGAAAAACCCGTCCCTTTGTAGTGAAGGAACAAGGATACATTATTCCAAAGAAAAGCATATTCAATAAGATTATAGGGGATAGCCACCTGGAGCTGCAATTTGCAGCATTCCTTGAGGAGTGTGAAGATATTGTTTCTTATGTAAAAAACTATATGGCGGTTCATTTCCAAATTGATTATGTCAATGCCGATGGTAATATCTCAAATTACTATCCTGATTTTATTGTAAAACAGTCTTCAAATTCTGTAGTTATAGTTGAAACCAAAGGACTCGAAGATCTTGATGTGCCACTCAAAATGAAAAGATTGTGCGAGTGGTGTGTTGATATTAACAAAGCGCAATCTGATATTAAATACGATTACGTTTTTGTTGATGAAGAGAGTTTCAATAAATACAAACCAAAGAGTTTTGAAGAGCTGATGGCTGGATTCCAGGAATATAAAGACTAAAAATAATTTTGGGATTTGAGTCACAAAAAAAAAATGAACCGGGTTTCACCGGTTATTTTGGTGTTCTATTTAAGCAAAGGGGTGTGTCAAAATTCATTGAATTTTTAGATACATATCAGGCTGAACTTGATTCTTAGATGTGGTATTTAGTCGTGCAAAACTGCCACGCGCCGGACACCGCACACTGATAAACCAAACTGCGTTTGCTTAATCGGAGAACAGCGCCGTTCGGCACCGCGATTGTCTTCCTAAATGAATACGCAATTTTGTGTATCATGAATGATTGACAAAAGATATTTCGTCTTGTAATATGTCCTAAAAAGAGACACTAAAGAGAAATAGCATGCCAAAACCCTTTATTCCAGAAAAACTGCCGCTTGAAAATATTAACTGGGAAAACCTGCTCTCAAATATTGTCAAAGCAAATTCCGCCGTCGCAAAATTTGACGGCCTGCTTGAAAGTATACTAAACCCTTTATTGTTTTTAAATCCACTTATGACCCAAGAAGCGGTTTTATCATCAAAGATTGAAGGAACACAAGCTTCTCTGAATGAGGTTTTAGCATTTGAGGCAGCTCCAAAAAGAAAACAGGATAACATTAATGACATTGAGGAGGTCATAAATTACAGGAATGCCCTTCTGTTTGCCACAAAGAAACTTGAAAACAGACCTCTCTGCTTGAACTTTATCAAAGACATGCATAAAATACTTCTACAAGGCGTAAGGGGTCAAAACAAAGCAAGAGGTGAATTTAGAAGAATTCAAAATTGGATTGGGAAATCAAATTCGACAATTGAAACAGCAAGCTATGTCCCGCCGGAACCGCACCTTCTTTTAGAGTTTTTATCTAATTGGGAAAAATATTGCCACTATGACGAGAAAGACAAACTTGTACAATTAGCTATAATCCATGCTCAATTTGAAATTATCCACCCTTTTTTAGATGGAAACGGGAGAATCGGCCGGATACTTATTCCACTATTTTTGTATGAACAAAAAATTCTTAAGTATCCGGCATTGTATGTGAGTGAATTTTTTGAAGAAAACAGGCAGGATTATTATGATAATCTGAGAGCGGTGTCCGACAAAAAAGCATGGCATGAATGGATTAATTATTTTCTTGAGGCAATTACCAGTCAAGCCATAAACAACACAAATCGGGCTAAAAGCATCATTCAGCTTTATGAAGAAATGAAGTATGTTATTCAAGAAATAACCAAATCACGCAGTTCATTAAAAATCCAAGACTTTCTTTTTTCAAAATTATTTTTTGAAACACCAGACTTTACAAAATCGGCAGAACTATCAAAACCACATGCAGCCAAAGTGATAAAAAACTTGTTAGAGAATCAAATAATAGACATAGTCACACCCGCCCAAGGTAGACGTCCGGCAATGTATTCATTTAAGCCATTAATGGAGATCGTTAAATAATTTAACGGACTAGCAGGACCACTGGACTCACTCAATGATCTGTTCCCAGTACCATGAACAGCTGCGTTCTCTTATGTTAATTTGTGACTATTAATTTTCAACAAAAAAATGAACCGGATTTCACCGGTTATTTTCGTGTTCGCGTCGGTGCAAAACCAAATTATATTTTTATGTGGTAGGTTTCTGTCTTTTTATGCTATTCGATTAAAATATTAATAATAGGGGCGCCTGATTAGGAAAGAAAAATAGCAATGACTGAAAAGAAACAAATTGAAATTTATCAATCTGACGATGGACAGACTCAGATTGAAGTTCGCCTTGAGAAAGATACCCTATGGCTATCACAGGCTCAGATGGCCGAGTTGTTTGATAAGGATTCAGACACAATCGGTTTGCATTTGAGAAATATTTATAAATCTGGTGAGTTGGAAAAGTTGCCAACTACCGAGGATTCCTCGGTAGTTCGACAGGAAGGCAATCGGCAGGTCCGACGAAAAATTAAATTTTATAATCTGGATGCAATTATTTCGGTCGGCTACAGGGTTAATTCAAAGAAAGGGACCCGATTTAGGATGTGGGCTACCCAGCGCCTGAAAGAATACCTTGTTACGGGTTATAGTATAAATCAACAACGGTTTAAACAAAATGCAATTGAACTTCAGCAAGCAATGGCATTAATTAGAAAAGCAGCACAATCTCCAGCCATGGCAACAGATATGGGACGGGGATTGGTGGATATTCTCAGCCGATATACCCAGACTTTTCTGTGGTTGCAACAATATGATGAAGGATTGCTCAAAGAACCAGAAGGAGAATTCGGTGGTAAATTGACACCGCCGGAAGACGCCATGGCATCCCTCCTTGAGCTTAAAGAACAGCTAAAAGCGAAGGGAGAGGCATCTGATTTGTTTGCCAATCCATCTCGAGCCGATAATCTTGCAGGCATATTCGGTAACCTTGATCAAAGTGTTTTTGGAGAACCCGCTTATCCCACGATTGAAAGTAAAGCCGCTCATTTGCTTTATTTTGTAGTGAAAAATCATCCTTTCACTGATGGCAATAAGCGAAGCGGTGCATTTTTGTTTGTAGATTTCTTACACCGAAATGGCTGCCTGCTGTCTGAGAATGGGATACCAGTAATTAATGATACGGGTCTGGCAGCTCTGACACTCTTGGTTGCTGAATCAGACCCGAAACAAAAAAAATGCACCGGATTTCACCGATGATTTTCAAGTTGAAAGAGGGAAAATAAAGAAATCTCAAGCCTTAAGCCCCTTGTTGAATTGGTTGTTTCTTGACAAGAAAAAATGATAAAGGATTTATAAACCTAATTTGCTATAGTAATTTCTAATTATTCCAATTCACGCTCTTACCTCCGACTGAATGTCTCGACAACTGGATTTTATGGATGTTGCAGTGGATTCTGATGTTCAGGTTTCATTTTTAACATCATTTGAAATATACCAAATGATCAATCTTTAAAAAAGGAGGACCGTCATGAGATTAATCGAATGGGAGGTAAAAGAAGACGATTACCAGGAGCAGATTAACATTCCAGCAGCAATAAGAAAGCTTGCTGCGAATGAAGGAATTGATACTGAAAATAAACAGAAAGTCGCAGCTCGGATACAGAACCTGAGCACGGGAGAAATCTACACTGGCCGGCTGGTATCGCCTCCTAGACGGAGCACACAGATGGAGTGCTTATAAATCCACGGGAAAGGATACGATAGATGCCATCATACAGGAACTGGATGGAATTGATTCCCTTTTGTATGCTGCAAAAAAGGCCATTGGCCCATTGCAGTTGACTGAAGATGAGGCAAGGGATACTGCAAGAAGAGCATATACCAGGAACACCGGCATCAGTTCCGAGGATATCGGAAAGGCCATTGGAAGGGCAAGAAGAACTGTGGATTCTTATATAGCCGATCTTCGTGCTGTGAACCAGATGGACAAAGACCTGAAGATATTTCGCATGAACAGTCTTGGTATTCCCCAGGACAGGATTGCAAAGAGATTGGGGATGATTCAGCGGACAATTCATAACCATTTAGAAAAAATGGCAGCATTGCCAAAACTTCTAAATGCAGATTTGTCCCGGGGATTTACAGTTTCACAGGCAGATGCTGGGCCTTTGATATGGAGGACAGGCAGGATACACGTCCTGAAATTGAAACCCACTCATGGACTTATTCATTAGACAAAGGTTTATCCTGGCCGGTAAGCTCAAAAGGTAAGGCCGATCTTGTCATATTTGATCCGCCATACTTTGACAAAAAAGCTGACTGCTATGATAAAAAAAGCATCTCCAGTCTTCCCAGCGCTTTAGTGCCGGGGTTGTTTCAGCAATGCAGAAAAAAAGGATACTGGGCGTTACAAGCAGATATGTGATCGTTTTAAAACAATCAGTCTAAACAATTTAAGAAGCCGGGTTAAGAGGATTGTGCTGCTTCACTTGATGATGGAATATTAGATGAAGATAACTATTAATAATACGCCGGATCATGAAAATCATGAAAAAGAAAAATATTCGCTTTAAACGTATAAATATGTTGACTAATATACTTTTAAATCATATAGATTGAACATGGAAGAAATTTTATACCAATATAATCCCTGGTGGGAAGAGTTAGTTTTCAGTGAAGAGATAATACCGAGGGAACGTTATCTTGATAGGCTTATAAAATATTTAGACAATAAACAAATTATTTCTCTGACAGGCCTACGTCGTGTTGGCAAAACGACATTAATGAAATTGATCATTAAAGAACTTATCAGAAGAGGCACATCTTCAAAGTTTATTTTATATATCAGTTTAGATGATTACCTTTTTCACCAAAAGAGTATCATTGAAATAATCAATGAATACAGGAAACTTCACAAACTTAAGATCGAAGAAAAAATTTATCTTTTTTTGGATGAAGTGACATATAAAGACAATTTTCATATCCAGCTAAAAAACATATACGATTCTCAAAATACCAAAATTTTTGCAGCATCTTCTTCAGCTTCAATGTTAAGAGATAAAAAAGCCAGTTTGACTGGCCGCGCAATAACATTGGAGATAAAGCCATTAGACTTGGAAGAATATCTATTTTTTAAAGGAATCACAGTAAAAAAACGTGATAAGCAATTATATAAATCATATTTTCTCGACTACATCAAAGATGGCGGGATGCCGGAAAATGTTTTAAACCCGAATCGGGAATACTTGATGAATCTGGTTGATGATATTATTCAAAAAGATATCACGGCTTTTCATGGTTTGAAGAATCATCAAATCCTTAGAGACTATTTCCTGCTCCTTATGGAACGGAGCGGAAAACAATTAAGTATCAACAAAATTGCAAAAATATTAAGCATATCACCAGATACTTCTAAAAGATATTTAAGCTATTTCGAATCCACGTATCTTATACACCTGCTCCCGCGATGGGGGAAAACCAATCAAAGATTGTTGTCTGCAAAAAAAATATATGCTTCCGATCTTGGTATCAAACATCTTTTTATGGGAGACAGAGATCTTGGAAGCTATTTTGAAAATTACATTTATTTAGTATTGCGCAATAAAAAAATATTATATTACCTATACGAAAATACTGTTGAAATCGATTTTTATACGGACGATAAAATTCTTATCGAATCAAAATTTTATTCGCAACTCAATGAGAAACAAAACAGGTTGTTTTCCGATTACCCTGCGAGCAAAAGAATAGTGATAGATTCCGTAGACAAATTAGTCCTCCTCAACGAGTTATAAATTCAAACAAAAAAATGGGATATATGCAATAGTTCATCAAACATAAACAAAACGATTGGATGTCACGTTGATCACATTTTTAAAAGATCTTATTCTAGAGGCAGGTGAAATCTGTAAAAAAGAGCAGCCCCTGTTAAAGCCTTTGGATATTGAATATAAAAACAAAAAAGACATAGTCACCACAACTGATAAAAAAGTTGAAAACTTTATTATTGAGCACATCCAAAAAAAATATCCATCCCATGATATTTTTGGTGAAGAGACAGGTAAAACGCATTATAATTCAGACTATACATGGATCATTGACCCCATAGACGGCACCACCTCTTTTTTGCATCAACAACCCTTTTATTCTATCAGCATTGCCGTACAACACAAGGACCAGATCATTCTTGGCGCTGTTTATGCACCTGCATTTAATGAATTGTTTTATGCCCAGACAGAGTCAGGTGCTTTTTTAAATACCATGCCCATACATGTGTCCTGCACAGCCGAATTGATCCATTCGGTCATGGCAACCGGGTTTGCCTGTTTAAGGGCAGATTTAGACCAGAACAATCTACCCATGTTTTGTAAAATCGTTCCAAAATTAAGAGATATCCGAAGATATGGATCAGCGGCCCTTGACCTGTGCTATGTGGCTTGTGGCAGACTGGACGGATTCTGGGAATATCACTTAAACCTGTATGATATTGCAGCCGGCGCTTTTATTGTAAAACAGGCCATGGGCTCAGTCACTGATTTTAGAGGGGCATCTGATTTTCCACACCAGGGCATTGTGGCAACCAACACTCACCTGCACACGCAATTACTTGATAACTTTAAAACAGAATAAAAACTGTTTTCTCCTTTTCAAATCGGCAATTTAATTATTGATAACCGGTTCATCAGATGAGCGACGTTTGAATGCGCGGCCAACGATGATGGCAGTATTTCAGAAGACTATGCTAAAATATACAGAAGACTCACAAAAGGTAAGATTGGAATGATCATTACCGGAATGATTTCAATTTTTAAGAAAGGTCTCTGATGAAATAAGGGAAACAAGGCAATGAAAAAATATTACTACCTTGTCCATATCCAGTACCTGGGGTTTCGATATCACGGCTGGATGAAACAACCCGGAGTTAAAACCATTGAATCCATGGTCGAAAAAACGCTTGGGTTTATCCTGGGTCACACCCGGTTTAAGATTTTAGGCGCCAGCCGCACCGATGCAAAGGTGTCGGCTCACCATTCCGCCTTTGAACTCTTTGTCCGGGAGCCGCTTAACACCCGAAGGCTGCTCCAGGACTTTGATCTGAACCTTCCCAACGATATTAAAGTGAGTAAAGTTGAAGCGGTTGACAGCAGTTTCAATATCTTAAATTCTCCTGAATCCAAGGAATATATCTATCTTTTTTCATATGGAGAAAAAACCCACCCCTTTTGTGCATCCCTCATGAGTTCTTTCATGGATGAGCTTGATATCGATCTCATGAAACAGGGCGCCGGATTGTTCCTGGGAAAACACAATTTTACCAGGTATTGTACTAAACCAAAACCCGGGGCAGTACTTGAAAGGGAAATACAGGTCAGCAGGATTGAAGAAAACAAATTGTTTTTCGCCAGCTTTTTCCCGCCTAAAAGCTGGGTCTACCATATCCGGTCCAGAGGATTTCTCCGGTACCAGGTGCGGTTGATCATGGGACAGCTGCTTCGCCTTGGAAGGGGTGAAATCCAATTGGATGATATCAAAGCATCTTTAACAGGGGATGATCACAGGCCCTTCCGGCACATCGCATCTGGTTCGGGATTAATTCTGAATAAAATTAAGTTCAAATAGAAAAAACGCTTCCTGCCATCATCAAGAAAACAACCATCTGGCACACCGATCGGTACCGCGGCGGTTCGGCTGATCAGTCAGATTAATTCCCAGGCAGGTATAATCCCCGTTCAAGGATTTAAAGACGGGCTTCAGAAAGGCGATAATAATTCCACCAACCTCTCAGGTACCCGGCACACAACAAGTCAAATGCTACGGGCAAGCCGCAGATTTTGAAACGTTCATGGGGCTCTTCAACTTTTACACTTACGTGGTTTTTATTTTTTTATGCAACGAAAGGGATTATATTACAATGATATTTAGAATATTGACATTGCTTCTTTTAATGCTTGCTGTAGAGAATCACTATATAGCCATTGGATATAGCGACTTTAACGGCTGTAATGAATTAGACGTTATAGCGAACAATAAAGTAATAAAGATCAAATCAGTTTCTTGCTCTAAGGGATCTTCAGGGAGAATGGACCATCATAGTGTCCGATTGAAAGGTGAAATTACATCCGGTATAGTTTGCACTATTAATTTTGACGTAGAGTATTATAATTATTTTTATGATAAAGTAATGAAAGGTGAGTCAGCATATACTGTCCACCAAAATTTTTGTTTTTATGCCGGGGGTGATATAAATGTATACAAATCATCCGGTATTACTTTACCTTTTGTTGAAATTAAAAAAGCACGTTATCATATGATGTTTCCTGGGGTTCCGGGGACGGGTTATGAGGGGAAGGTGCGAATTGGTTATTTCACTCGTTGAACGAAGCCGCTATCGCGGCAGAAAAAAAATTCAAATTCGTGTAACAGAATAGTGATCCTCCCCCGATATTGTGACATGATCCTATATTACAAACTACAGTGATAATCATCACGCCGTATCGTCTTCTAAAGTTTCCGATCGGTTACTTTTCAAGTTAATTTTATCAGAAAAATGAAAAAAGTCCCTGAGCGAGAACTTTGAATTGCATTTCGCTTTCAAAGCTGTTAAAAGTATCTGATCAGAAACTTTTACATGAGAGGCAAACTGAAACCTTCAATAAAAATCAATAATCCTAAAGAATTAGGGCAACATCTCCTTGAAGAGCGTAAGCGTCTCAAACTAACTCAAAAAGAGATTTCGGAGTTTAGTGATGTCGGCAGAAAATTTATTATAGAGATTGAAAAAGGTAAAGTAACGGCTCAGCTTGGAAAAGTATTTGAATTGTTGAACAGCCTTGGTCTTGAACTCCATATCATTAAACGTGGAGATAGCTGATCTTGGAGACCTTGAATGTTTTTTTTGAACAAACCAGAGTTGGTTCCTTAAGTATTAATGACAGGAGACTGTTTTTATTTCAATATTCTAAGGAATGGTTGGCATCACCTAATGCTTTTCAAATATCTATTTCTTTGCCGATGCAGGAAGATGTTATCTCAAATGACAAAGTAAAATCATTTTTTTCCAACCTGTTGCCTGAATCTGCCGTTAGAATATTAATAGCGAAACAACTTGGGATTTCAGATAAAAATGATTTTATGCTTCTCAAACGTATTGGGGGAGAATGCGCCGGAGCAATAACAATTTTACCTGAAGCAGAAATACCTGAATCCCCGGATCAATACACATATCGTTTTTTATCAGACGAGCAATTAGCAGATTTGATAAAAGATATCCCCAGAAGACCTTTGCTTGCAGGTCAGGAAGGTATCCGAATATCGCTTGCAGGGGCACAGGAAAAGCTGGCACTTTTCTACAAAAATCCTTCATTTTATATCCCAGAAAATGGTGCGCCAAGTAACTTTATTTTAAAACCGAATATGGCGTATTTTCAGTTTTCCATTGAAAATGAATGCTTTTGTATGATGCTTGCCAATGCCGTTGGTTTGGCTGTCCCGCCTGTTAGGATTGCTCGAAAAAAGGATCAAAAGGTTCTGTTAATTAAAAGGTATGATAGAATATTGGATAATGATATTCTCAAGCGTCTTCACCAGGAGGATTTTTGTCAGGCCATGGGGCTTTCACATGAACTGAAATATCAGGCTGATGGTGGTCCTGGTCTCAAAGCATGCTTTGATCTGGTTCGATCATACTCTGCAAATCCGATTAAAGATTTTCAGCAGCTGATGCAATGGGTATTTTTTAATTACCTGATCGGGAATATGGATGGGCATGCAAAAAACTTGTCTTTTATATATCAGGCTAAACAAATTCGATTGGCACCTTTTTATGACATGTTGTGTACGGACATATATGATAACCTGTCACAAAAACTTGCGATGAAAATAGGTGGGGAGAACAGATCCGAATTGATAATGGAAAGACATTGGAAAAGATTTGCAGAGGAGATAAAAGTAAGTCATACGATTCTCAAGAAAAGATTATTGGATTTTTGTCTTAAAGTGACCAGTAAAATTGACAGCACATATGAGGACTTTATAAATAGATATCAACAGAACAGCCTGTTAGAGGACATCACCGCTGCGATAAAAAAAAGATCGGCTATAACGCTTAAACAATTCAATTCAACAAAAAAATAAACCGGGTGAAACCGGTTATTTTCAACGTTATCTCCTAGAATGACACTTGACACATTTATTTATTCTGAATACAATGTATGACAAACGATCACATTATAAGGAGAAAAATAATGAGTACAGCTGTTTCAGTAAGAATGCCTGATGAACTTGTTCGTGACCTTGATTCAGTCGCAAAAACCACGGAGAGGTCAAGATCTTTTCATATTCAAAAAGCATTAGAAATATATCTTGAAGAACAGGCTGACTTACAAATCGCTTTAGATAGGCTACATGACACTTCAGATCCCATTATTTCACTCGATGAAATGAGAGATAGTCTTAATGTTTAAAATTTCATTTAAGAAGTCTGTAGCAAAAGATTTAAAGAAGATCAGTAAGGATCAAGTTATAAAAATTTTAGATAAAATTGAAACTAATTTATCCACATCTCCAGAGCAATTTCCAGAATTGAAAGGAAAATTTGCTGGATTACGAAAATATCGGGTTGGTAACTATCGAATCATTTTTGCCATACTTAAAGGAAATACTGTCCTAATCACCAGAGTAAAACATCGTAAAGAATCTTACAAGTAGCTTGAGATAACCAATCATTGCAGCGGACCACAAGGGGCGGCTTTTTCAAAATCTGTAACAACTTTGGAACAGTGTTACTCTTAGCAGAATTTGGTGGAACCCTTGTTTCCTCCCTACGGTCGGTGGCCCCTGAACTCAACCGTTGGAATTGAAGAAAAGGTAAGGCCGATATGGCAAAGAGTAAAACGAAAAAAGATACTGCACTGGCCAAACTGATTGCAGCTGCACCTCCCAAGGCCCTTTCAGAGCTGATACTTAATCTGGCTAAAAACTATCCTGAGATACGTCGAGAGTGCTTTGATTATTTAAAGGAAAATACAGCTGTTTCCAAAATGCTTCAACGCCAGTCGGAAGGGGAAGCCATCATGTCCATATGGGCTGAGTTGCTGCCGGGTCTTGAGGATCTGGATGCGTATGGTGGCGGATCTTATGGGATGGAAGACCAGGTGTGGGAATTGCTGTATGAAATTACAAAACGTCTGACTTCAAAAAAGGTCGATGAAACGTATCGGCGTGAAATTCTCGACTCTGTTCTACCCTTTATTCAAAGTGGAAATTCAGGGGCAGGCGATGCACTGGATGAGCTTGCTTATGCTGCCTGCTATTCCGCTTCTGAATTGCGGTACCTTGCCGAAAGCCTGGAGACTATGCATGATGACTGGCAAACCCGCAATGCCCGCAATATTTATCGGCAGATCGGGGACCATGATAAATACCTTGAGCTTCGGTTAAAGTATATGGAAATTGGCTCTGATTACCATGATCTGGCTGGGTTTTACTGGGAAACAGGAGAGAAGGAAAAGTCGATTCAAATCGCCCAAAAAGGACTTAAGAAGGCAACAGGGCGGATGGATGAATTGCGAGCGTTTATGGCCGAACGGGCGCAGGAGTCGGGTGACCGGGCTACCTGGATCGAACTTCAGTTTGATCAGGCAACAGACAGTTTAACCCTTGATAAATACAAAAAATTCAAAAATGCGTGTAAGACAGAAGAATGGAAAGAGTATGAACCCAGACTCCTAAAAAAAATGAAAGATACGGGAAAAACGAGAAGAATATGCGAGAAAGGCTGAGGTGATGGCTAAAGTTCGCCATATGCTGGTTGACGTGATGAATGATGAAACCAGATGGAAAAAGCTGGCAGCCAAAGTCAAAAATGATAATCTCAGACGTCCGGCTTTTCAGCAGAAATTTGCCTATACTGTTCCGGGATGGGAGGCGATATAATAATTGAATTGTTCCAACTTCCTGGATATGAAACAGAGTGCAAAAAACTTGCTAAAACTCTGCACTGTGTTTAGGCAACCTGTTCAGTTGTTGCCAGGAGATGTCGATGAATATATTAAAAAATCACAAGTATAACTTGTTAAATCGTAATAATATTAAACTAATGACTTGAACTTAGTTTAACTATGGCTTATAATCACAAATATGACTGGTGAAAATAGAAATATATTAAACCGAATCCTTCGGAACTGGCCCAAAGGGACAGTGGGTACATTGGCATGGTTTCGCGATCATGGCGGATATCAGCAGCTATTAGATTATTACCAGAAAGCACCCTGGGTAACAAAAATAGGCAGTGGCGCATATATTCAATCTGGAGATTCTGTTGATTGGCGCGGGGGATTGTATGCTGTTCAGAATCAATTAAATCTTTGTGTGCATGCTGGTGGGAAAACTGCTTTGGAATTATCTGGATTCGGACATAATCTCCAATTGGGACAAACAGCAAAAATATATCTTTTTGCATCAGGAAAAATTCAATTGCCAACCTGGTTCATAAAACATCCATGGGAAGATGAATTGTGCTTTAAGAGGTTAAATGTTTTTCAATCTCGACCAGATTTTGGATTAATGCATTTTAATACGGGCAATTTTGAAATAAAAGGATCTGCACCCGAGCGTGCCATGTTTGAACTGTGTACTCTGGTGCCAAATTATCATTCGTTTGAAGAGGCTGGTCATTTTATGGAGAGTCTTTTATCCTTGCGATGTGAATACGTGCAAACTCTTCTTGAAAGCTGTAGTTCAATAAAAGCAAAACGATTATTCCTCTATTTTGCGGACACATATAATATGCCCTGGTTTCAGAAATTGGATATAAAAAATATTGACTTGGGAAAAGGGAAACGACAGATTGCAGCCAATGGGATTCTAAATAAAAAATATCAAATAACAGTCCCGGATGAAATAAAGAGTATCAGCTTAACGGATATTCCATGAAAATGAACAAATATTTTGAGCAGGCCAAATTAATGCTGTCCATTCTTCCAATAGTGGGGCAGGAAAAGAGTTTGCCCTAAAAGGCGGGACGGCTTTGAATTTTTTTTATTTGAATCTGCCGCGGTTATCTGTTGATATTGATTTAACATTTCTTCCCGTTAAACCAAGGGATGAAACTTTAAGGGATATTACAAATTCACTCAGCAGAATTTCAGATAAGGTTAAACGATTATTTCCCCTTTGTCAGATTCAAAAATTAAAAATAAAAGATACGGATTATACATACAAGCTGATTATCAAAAGCCAAGGCAACTTGGTTAAAATAGAGCCGAATCTAATATTGCGGGGAAGCTGTTATCCCCCGATTTCAAAATCATTATGCAAAAATGCCGTAGATGTTTTCAAGATGGAAATGGAAATTCCGGTACTCTCTTTTGCAGATCTTTATGGCGGGAAGATATGTGCTGCTTTGGATCGTCAGCATCCTCGAGATTTATTTGATATCAAGCTCCTTTCGGAGGCAGGAGGCCTGAATGAAGAAATCAGTCAAGCGTTTGTCGTATACCTTGCCAGTCACAATCGACCCATGTCAGAGTTGCTTTCTCCAAACTTCCAAGATTTTAAACAGGCGTATGAGGCTGAATTTAAAGGTATGTCATCAATAGAAGTTACCTATCGGGAGCTTGAGAAAATACGTAAAGAATTGCCACCTCTGATATTATCCAAACTTTCAAGGAATGAACGCAAATTTCTGTTGTCTGTTAAAATGGGAATACCTGATTTCAGTTTGCTTTCAATTTCAGGTCTTGAAAACCTACCAGCGATAAAGTGGAAGGTCGAAAATATATCAAGGATGGAATCCAAAAAGAGAATTGCAGCAACTGAAAAGCTGAAATCGATTTTAGATTTATCTCAACAATAGAATACTGCGGATTTCACCGCACCGCAGATTCTGGTGTTATAAGGGCGGAGCAAAACAAAGATTCTGCTTTAGTCAAAGGTGAATTAACCACCCCACTACCCTGGGCCATTGAACAAACCACTGCACATGGACAAGCCAGTGATTTAAACAATTATCTTAAGACATGATTTAAAAACGCTTGTTTTATAAATCAAAAAGGAATATATTATGAGCCATAAATTAATTACTTATAAATCACGGCTTTGATCATGAATGCAACAAAATGGAACTGGCAGCAAGACGACTGGCCCAATTTCAGCTATGACAATAAAAAATTAGCTTCACTTGAACAAGAGTATATTCAAGAGGCTGGTATTTCTTTTGGAATTATGAAATCACTTCCAGAGGCAGAGCAAAAGCAATTGGCTGTTGAGATAATTAGTGACGAGGCCCTGAATACATCTGAAATCGAAGGGGAAATTTTTAACCGGGATAGTTTGCAATCATCCATCATGCGTGAATTTGGTCTTGCCGAAATTGTCAGAGAAGCCAGGAGCACACCAGGAGAGCGCGGCATAGCAAAAATGATGAAAGAATTGTATGCCGAATATCAACACTCCTTGAGCCATGAAATGCTTTTTAGCTGGCATGATAACTTGATGCTCGGAAACCCAAAGATTAAAGCAGGTAAATACAGAACCTATAAAGAAGATATGCAAGTTGTTTCTGGACGGATTGATAAACCAAAAATCCATTTTGTAGCCCCTCCTTCGCCCAGAGTACCTCAGGAAATGAAGCAGTTTATAGATTGGTTCAACCGGACAGCACCAGAGCGTAAAACACCTTTACCAACGCTGACCAGGGCCGGGATCGCGCATTTCCGTTTTGTGACAATCCATCCTTTTGAGGATGGAAACGGACGTATAGGCCGGGCCTTAGTAACAAAGGTTTTGTCCCAATCTAATAAGAACCCGGTTTTAACGGCTGTATCTTGTACGATTAACCAAGATAAAACGCAATATTACAAATCTTTAAATACTCAGAATAAAAACAATGAAATAACTCCATATCTAACTTATTTTTCAGAAACGGTTCTTGAATCACAACGGACAACTGTTGAAAAGCTGAACTTCTTAATTGCAAAAACAAAGTTTTTCGATGCTCATAAAGGGAATATAAACGATCGGCAAAAGAAAGCGGTTTTAAGGATTTTCCGAGAAGGTCCCAAAGGATTTGCCGGAGGGCTGAGCGCAAAAAACTACATAGTGATTACAAAAGCACCTAAAGCGACAGCAACAAGAGATTTAACAGATCTGGCCAAAAAGGGAATCCTGATCAAAACCGGAAAACTCAAAAGTACTCGATATGAGTTAGATTTGGCTCCCTTTAATTATATTTTTAATATTGGGAACTATAAAGATACCTCGAACATCAACATCTCATAAAACCGCTTAGGAGATAGAGATTCATTTGCCTTTTTTTAATGGCTTTAGATGATTGGGTATTTAATCCTAACAAGTGAAATGCTGCCGGATAAACCGCAGATTTCTATGGATATGTGTAAAAACTTGACAATACGTACGGAATGGCGTACCTTATATACAAACAAAATATAAAGGTGCGACATGGCAACATTATCTGCAACAGAAGCAAGAAAAAATTTATACCGACTAATTGATGAAACTTCATCTACTCATGAACCCATTACAATTACGGGTAAGCGTGGGAATGCTGTCCTTCTTTCAGAAAGTGACTGGAGAGCAATCCAAGAAACAATGTTCCTCGTAAATATACCTGGAATGAGAGAGTCTATAATTGAAGGGTTTAAAACTCCCATTGAAGATTGCTCCGAGGACCTTGACTGGTGAAGTGGCAGGTTGTTTTTACAAAGCAGGCTCAAAAAGATGCAAAAAAATTAGCAAGTTCTGGTCTTAAAATAAAAGCACTTTCCTTAATTGATATACTTAAAGAAAATCCGTTTCAAGTTCCACCTCCTTATGAAAAATTAATTGGTGACTTATTGGGAGCATATTCTCGTAGAATTAATATACAGCATCGAATAGTTTATCAGATACTTCGTGAAGAAAAAGTTGTTAAAGTTCTTCGAATGTGGACACGCTACGAATAATCACACATAACCAATCATTGCAGCGGACCACAAGGAGCGGCTTTTTCGAAATCTGTGACAACTTTGGAACTGTGTTACTCTTTGCAAAATTTAGTGGAACCCTTGTTCCCTCCCTGCGGTCGGTGGCTCCTGAACTCAACATACAAAATGAGCTCGATCCTGAGCCTTAAAAAAATACTATAAAATTAAAGATAGGAGAAAGAGTGAAAAGGTTATCTTCAAAATTATTGTGTCTGTTATTTATTCTAATCAGCACGTTAGCTCATGCTGATACTCAGAATTTTCAAGTCGGTGTAGGCGGTACAATAATTGATATACAAGCTCCACATAAATTTCACGAAGTTACCTCTCTTTTCCCTGAATTTGAAAGATTTTTTAAGACAATAACACCACAAACTAACCGGCTATTAGGTGCACTGATTTCTGAAGAAGATTTACAAAGAGCTAATGAAAATCAGGAACCGAAGCTAAATCGATATATGATGTTGCAGGTGGCTTACCAAATGGAAAACAAGTCTGTTTCTTCCGCTGAGTTTCAGGACCTTACATCTACAATAAAAAAATTACAAAAAACTTTATTACAAAAAATTAAAGATAAGACCGCTGATGAAGTTACTAATAATTTTTCCGAAGAGTATAAGATTCCTGTCGATATAAAAATTGGTGAACCAGTTCCTCTTGGAACATTTGTAGAGCAATCAGATGCTTACGGGTTTGGAAATTTAATGAGGTATAAAGTTTCATCAGGAGAGAAAGAGATTGAGTATGATATGGTTACAGGCATATCATTCCTGCGAGTTAAGAGCAGGGTTTTATTTGCTTACGTATATTGCCTATATGAATCTGAAAAGGATATCAACTGGGCAAAATCAAAATCAATAGAGTGGATAGATTCGATGCTAAAGCTTAACAGCAAGTAAAAGCTTTTTAAAAGATGCGCTCGATCCAGATTAACCATTGGAAATTCCGGGTGAATTTTCGCTCTCCAGCGATACAGTGATCCCAACGTTCAAATGGCACAAGCGGGTTCAGACACTGATCCCGGTTGAGGAACTGAAGGCCTTCAACGCTGTCGGTTACACCATAGGCGGAATGATGGTCTTTCCGAAGAATCAGATCGACGGAAAGTGGACTATCAACCAAGCTCGTGGCTGCACAGTACGAATCGGAGATCGATTCGATCTGACCTTGGAGTGCATTCGGCGTCACTACATTAACATAAAAAGCCCACTCACTAATGTCCTTGATAGGTATACAACGTTCTTCAATCTGTTTGCTGACTTTCATGGTTATGTGGAGTTTTTCTTACTTCAAGATCTCGTTTCTGATGATTATTCAACTGTGCATATATCGCAGCCATATGATGATTTCTGCGGATCTCCAATACCAACGAGCATCACCGAGTACCGGGCATACAAGAATGAAGCGCTCTCGTTCATACATGCGCGCAACCAACGGATTCTCCGCAGTATATGAATATTTCGCCTAACAAAAAATTCATTTTTTTGTGTCGTATACACATAAAAACAGCAATCTCACTCAGAATTTCATCGAGCCACTCAGACACGTGAAAATGCGCAGACTTCTGACACGGCGTTGAATCACGTGAAACGATTTGAACGGAATTACCGTACTGTGATGTGGATGATAGTAACAGCGATATTACTGACGGCCGTACTGGCTTGAGAAAGCACCCGTATACAACTGCGTATTGTGAAGGCAGTTTTTGACTGCCGGATGTCGCAAGATGCCTTACCAATGTTTGAGCCGGATGAAATGAAAGTCTCACGTCCGGTTCTGAGGGGGCTTCTGGCTGGTAACAGCCCCTGGTTACCCGGCGACAAGCCGCAAATATTTAAAGATAAAACATACCCAATGATAGATCTTTAAAAAGGAGGAACATCATGCAATTAATCGAATGGGAAGTAAATGAAGATGACTACCAGGAGCTGGTGTAAAAAAGTCATGACTCAACAGACAAAACAAATCCCTGTTTCTTCGATTATCCTTGATGAAGATATTTATCCGAGAAAGGGAATCGATCACAGGCGTGTGGGGATATTTTCTGAAAACATCAGGGATGGATTCAGATTTGATCCCATTGAGGTGGAGCCCTGCCCTGACAAGCCCGGTTGGTATCGCCTGCTGGATGGAGCTCACAGATGGAGCGCTTTCAAATCAACGGGGGTGGAAGAGGTAAAAGCCATCATAAAGAATCTGGATGGGAATGATCCCCTGCTGTATGCTGCTACAAAAGCCATTGGACCAAAACAATTAACGGAAGATGAGGCAAGGGATACTGCCCGGCGTGCATATTCAGGGAACTCAAGTCTCAGTTCTGCAGATATCGGAAAGGCTATTGGCCGGGCAAGGCGAACTGTGGACACTTATATAGCTGATCTTCGTGCTGCAACCCAGATGGGCAGAGACATCAAGATATTTCGCATGAACCGCCTTAGCATCCCTCAGGACAGGATTGCAAAGAGATTGGGGATGATTCAGAGGACAATTCATAACCATTTAGAAAAAATGGCAGCATTGCCAAAACTTCTAAATGCAGATTTAGCCCGAGGCTTCACAGTTGCCCAGGTGGCGCAAAAGCATGGCTGGACAGATCCAATGGCCTGGTCTCTGGCCCTGGAA
>Ga0233437_1003926_pt1 | contig 18504 bp, 13 predicted proteins | sample SI_122_August201_FD_182714 | JGI IMG/M metagenome (GOLD analysis project Ga0233437, IMG submission 182714) | Seawater microbial communities from Saanich Inlet, British Columbia, Canada - SI_122_August2016_200_MG | ecosystem: Environmental > Aquatic > Marine > Inlet | place: Canada: British...
TTTTATCTTTTTTGGTTGCGGAAACAACTCTTGAAAGATACCAATGAGTCCTTTTAGAGGCAAACCCGTAAAACTTCTCTGACCACGTTCAAAGAACGTGGGTTTTCACATTGAACTAAAATTAAGAACTGAATTCAAATACCAATATTAAATCATAATCTTTTACCATTTTGCCGCCAATATTTTCCAAAACAAAGGGCAATTCCGTATCCAAATAAATGTCAAAGTATTAAATATTTTTTTTCATTCGAATTCTTCGATTTTGATTTAGCTGAATTTCTGAACCTAATTGAAGTCTTTATTTTGGCTCTAAATTAATTATTCGATGATTGAGAAAATTATTTATATTCATCAAATGTTCAATACAATTTAAAATATAATATCAGCTATTAAAATAGAATAAATTGCTATTATTAAGGTGATTAATAAAAATCTGATTTAATAATAAAATTTTTACTTATTGAGTTCAATTTAAAAGTGTTACAGTGGCAACAATATTAAAACAAGATTGTGATAATTGTTTCAAGCGTCTGAACGGTTGCTGTAAAAATTGTTTTGATGAAAAGGAAGTGAATATTTTTAAATGTTTAACCGATAAAGAATTGGATTTTTTAATCGATGGAAAACAACAAATTCTTTATAATGCAGGTGAAACAATTATAAAACAAAATACTTCGTCAACTTATGTTGTTTGTTTAAAAGAAGGCTTAGCCAAGGTTTATGTTGAAGGGGAAAAAGGAAAAAATTTAATTGTCAGGTTAATTGGCAAACTCGATTTTGTAACCGGGGGAGGTTTGTTTAATGGTAATATTCAACAATTTACAATTTCAGCAGTTACTCCGGTTACCGCCTGTCTGATTGATTCATCGAAACTTACCATGTTATTTTCTGAAAATAAGCAATTTGCAATTGAATTGTTACGTCACCACACAAAACAAAACAGTAACTTGCTAAACAAATTGGTAAACCTAACTCAAAAATATATGCCAGGGCGGGTTGCCGACACATTACTTTATTTAAAAAAAGACATCTACAAAAGTAATCCGTTTTCTGTTCCTTTTACCCGTCAGGATTTGGCCGAAATGTCGAATATGACCAAAGAAAGTTTTGTCCGCATTTTGCAGGAATTCAAAAACTCAAAACTTATTAAAACGAAGGGAAACACATTTGAGATTATTGACGAAAATGCTTTATTGTCAGTAAGCAAGAATGGGTAATTGATATTTATCAATTATTGCTTTAGCATAAATCAATTCCACCATAACTATATATCACTAATAGTAGCGTAATACAAGTCTCTTTCCCCGCTATTTTTATAGCATTATAATAAAATAAAAAGAAACTTATAATCTTATCTATTTACGCTATGAAAAACTCATCGATTTTAAAACTTATTCTGTTTGGTTTTTTGTGTGCATTTTTAGCCTCATCGTGTGTTAAGGAAGGTCCGATGGGGCCTGCTGGTGCCAATGGAACTGACGGAGCTGATGGTTCAAACGGTCTGAATGGTGTAGACGGGAATGTATCTTGTCTTGTTTGCCATTCAACAACTAACCTTGAATCAAAACGGGCAGAATTTGCAATGTCAGGCCACAGTGCCGGAGCTGGCGCAGTTGCTTATGCAGGCGGACGTCAATCATGTGCCAAATGTCACGGGCACGAAGGATTTGTTCAATATGCCGAATTTGGCGAAGTGCTGGGAAATATTACTTCCCCTTCGGCTTGGGAATGTAGCACATGCCATGGACTACACCAAACATTTGAATCAGTTGACTATGCTCTCCGACTCTCTGATCCCGTTGTCCCGATATTTGATTCAGAAACGACTATAGACCTTGGAGGCAACAGTAATCTATGCGCCAATTGTCACCAATCGAGAAGGGCTGAACCTAACGTGACAAATCCCGGTGAAGAAACATTCAGAATTACCAGCACGCATTACGGTCCACATCACGGCGCACAGGCAAATGTCCTTGCTGGGGTTGGTTTTGCCGAAATACCCGGATCTGTAGCATACCCTTTACCAGGTTCTGCAATTCATTTAACACAAGCATCTTGTACAGGTTGCCATATGGCAGAATTTTCAAATGGGGAAGGTGGGCACAGTTTTAAACCTAACCTTGACGCTTGCAATATTTGTCATGGTACCGAAATTGAAGATTTCAATTATGGTGGAGTACAATCGAATATTCATGCAAAACTAGAAGAATTAAGAGATAAGCTAATTGAATTGGAAGTTGTTGAATGGGGCGAAGATACTGAATTCGTATGGAATCAGGATAGTCTCAGGCATATTGAAACTCCTATTGCAGGGAGCGGCTCATATCATCCACATGTTGGATCATTTCCAATGGTTCAGGCACAAGCATTTTTTAATTGGATAGGACTTGAAGAAGACAGGAGTTTAGGAGCTCATAATCCAAAATACATTAATGCTTTATTGATAAATACTCTGGAAGCGCTGGAATAAAAATTATTTTAGATACAAAAAAGGCTTCTTCAAAGAGGTCTTTTTTTATACTGATTTCAAAAAAATCAATACAAAATGAAAATACTAAAATTCTTTTTTGCAATTGTTATGATTACATTGTTGTTTACTGGATGTAAGTATAGTTTTATTGTTCCCGAAGAAGTGCCGGTTATTGATCCGAATGATCCAAATGCCGTGGAAATTAAATTTTCAAGCGACATTTTACCCATTTTTACTAATAACTCAAACTGTACTTCGTGCCACAATACAGGAGGCCAAATTCCTGACCTTACAGCAGAAAATGCTTTTTCTTCGCTAAACAGTACCAGATACATTAACTCTGGCACACCAAATGAAAGCCTAATATATACAATAGCTAATCCGGATACCGAAGAACATCAGCAAAAAAAATATACAGCTACCGAAGCTGTTTACGTATTGGCGTGGATTCAACAAGGAGCTAAAAACAATTAACCTAATTCAATTATTATGAAAAAGTATGTACTATTTATAATTCTTTTTGTCTTGGGTTTACAAACTGTTTTTGCCCAGGAAGAGGAAACAAAAGAAAAAGATAAACCCGTCAGGTCTCCTTTTGAAAGTGGTTATTTAATCGATAATCAAACTACCCTGGTACCAGTAGAAGGAACACTTGAATATGTAATTCAACATAAATTCGGAACAATGAGCAATGGCATGACCGATTTGTATGGAATATATTCGCCCGGAGCAAATATAAGGCTAGGCTTAAATTATGTTCCCATTAAAAATGTGCAGGTTGGGATTGGCGCAACCAAAAAGAACAAATACACCGATTTAAATGCAAAATGGACTATTCTGGAACAAACCAGGGAAAATACAATTCCCATTGCTGTCTCACTTTACGGGATGGTTGCAGTTGATGGCAGAAATGAAAGTTTATTTGGATCAGGAAAAATAGTCGATACCAAAGGACCAACTTTACCAACTCAAATAGCATTTAACGACAGGCTTTCATATTTCTCACAAATAATTATAGGCCGGAAATTTACAGATTGGCTTTCGTTACAGGCTGCAGCAAGTTTTACCCATTATAATATGGTTGGTTGGGAATATGACCATGATAAAATTGCAGTACATTTTAACGGTAGGATTAAATTCTCACCACAAACATCATTTATATTCAATTACGATATTCCCTTAAAAATAAAAGATATTTCAGAACAGTGGGAATGGACAGATCATCCGAAACCCAACCTTGCATTTGGTGTAGAAATTTCAACCAGTACACACGCATTCCAAATATATGCCGGAACTGCTGATGGTATTATTCCACAAGATATGGTAATGTGGAATTTAAATGATTGGAAAGACAAAGGCCTGGCAATTGGGATGACCATAACAAGGCTTTGGAATTTTTAAGTTTAATAATTAATATTTTAGATCATGAAAAAAAGTAAATTTCGTTTTTTGATATATCTATCGATAATCCTGTTCACAGGAATACTATTGATGGCTTTTACTTTGCCACAGGATAAAAAAACAGGGCCTGCATGGGAAATACCCGCTAATTACAAAGCAATGAAAAACCCACATGCTGATGACGCTTCACTTACAAAAGTGGGAAGAATGCTGTATAGCAAACATTGTAAATCGTGCCATGGCGCAAAAGGATTGGGCGACGGCCCTAAAGCTGCTAGTTTAGAAACAGGGATGCACTCATTTGCATCGGCAGATTTTCAAGCCCAGGGTGATGGTGTTGTTTATTACCAATCGTATATTGGAAGAGACGAAATGCCCAACTTCGAGAAAAAGATCCCCGATGATGAAGATCGATGGGCGATAATAAATTACATGCGAACTTTAAAGTAGTAAAAAATATAAACCGGAAACAGATTTTGTTTCCGGTTTTAAATTATAAACACCATGTTTTCTCAAATTCGAAAACTTGTAATTATCTTTATTCTGGGATTTGTTTGTTTACAAGTACAATCTCAAACAATCGCCAGTGAAAACCGACAATGTTTAAAATGTCATACCTCGCAAACATTTACCATTTATAACGAATGGACCGAGCTTAACGAAAAAAGGCTAATGAACCCATTTTACATACTTGATACGGTACAGTTAAAAACAGGAGTTCACCATACTTTTAAATGTATCGACTGCCACTCGTATGAATATGAAACTTACCCTCATAATGGCGAACTTAAACTTGAACCGCTTATGACATGTATCGATTGCCATGGTGGCGATGATACTTATGCATCATTTCAGTTCGACAGGATTGAAGAGGAGTTTCAAAAAAGTATTCATTACGAAATATCGGAAGATCGGTTTACCTGTTCCAAATGCCATAATCAACATTATTATAAAGCGACAGCAAGGTCTAGCAACAGTATTAAGGAAATTGTGGAATACAGCAACAATATGTGTTTGTCGTGCCACAATAGCATGATTGAATATCAACTCATGTCTGAAAACACAAATCCTCAATTAGTGCAGGTTCACGAATGGTTGCCAAATCAGGAATTACATTTCGAACATGTGCGTTGCATCGAGTGCCACACGGTTGTTGAAGATTCATTAATGGTTTCGCATAACATTCATGGAAAAACATTGGCTACAAAAAATTGTATTGAATGCCATTCAACAAATTCACTTTTACAATCATCGTTATATAAATACCAAAATATCAGTTCCCGTTCCGGGGAAGGGGCAATTAAAAATATCCTCTCGAACCAACATTATGTGATTGGCACGTATCAAACCCAATCCCTTCAATATATGTTTTTGATCATTCTTATTGGAACAATTGCCGGAATGGTAGTACACACAATTTTCAGGATAATTAAAAAATAAATATTCATGGCTTCAATGGAAAAACTTTATTTATACCCACTTTGGTTAAGAATTTGGCACGGAGTTAATGCATTGGGTATTGTTGTATTAATTGTTTCCGGAATAAGTATGCAATATCCAAGCACAAAATTTACAATGTTAGATTTTGGAACTGCTGTTAACATGCATAATATAGCAGGAGTAATTGTATCTTTTAGTTTCCTTTTATTTTTTTTGGGGAATATGTTTACAAAAAACCGAAAGTTCTATCGCATAAAACCAAAAGGACTAAGAAAGAGGTTGGTTAAACAAGCAAAGTACTACATTCATGGAATGTTTAACGATTCGGAAGCCCCTTTTCCAATCTCTGAAAAACGAAAATTTAACCCACTTCAGAAATATTCCTACGTTGCTGTGATGTATTTTTTTGTGCCTGTTATTATTATCACCGGGATAGCTTTGCTGTTTCCTGAGTTAATAATCGAAGAAATTTATGCAGTTAGCGGAGTGATGATAACTGCAGTTTTGCATGGCACCGTTGGCTTTTTAATTTTTATTTTTTTACTGATTCATTTGTATGTTGCTTCATTAGGAAAACCTCCCCTTAAAAACTTTAAAAGCATTATTAACGGTTGGCATTAGAATCCTTTTATGAGAAATGTAATTGGGATATAATTCGTTTTTCTTACTATTCAACAGTTAAATTTTGGATGAAATAAAAAGCATCAAAAAAAATTAATAAAAATTGTTTCTATGAAATTACCACAATCATTACGAAACTGGATTTCAATTATTGGAGCATCAATCGCATTGCTGAATTTTGTATTTATAATCTTCTTACTTCTAATTACATTTATATTCGATGTTGGCAGTTCGTATGTTGGTTTATTTATTTATATAATCTTACCATTTTTTTTAATTACAGGATTACTATTAATCCCCATCGGAATGTATGCGTGTAAACGCAAGATAAAAAAACGTGAGAAAACTGTAAAATTAACTGACTGGCCAATTATTGATTTTAACAATATCGGTACGCGAAATGCAACTATTATTTTTTCGGTTGGAACAATTGTACTTTTAATTTTTTCGGCAGTTGGCAGTTACGAAGCTTTTCATTATACTGAATCGGTAGAATTTTGTGGTAAATTATGCCACACAGTAATGGAACCCGAATATGTTGCTTACTACGAATCATCTCACGAGCGGGTTTCGTGTGTTGAATGCCATGTTGGAAACGGGGCCGATTGGTATGTTAAAAGTAAAATGTCAGGTCTTTATCAGGTATATTCAGTTTTGGCCAAAAAATATCCAACGCCAATTCCAACGCCAATCCATAATTTACGCCCGGCTCAGCAAACATGTGAACAATGCCACTGGCCCGAAAAATTTTATGACCGGAAATTGCACGTGAAACGATCGTACATTGCCGACGAAGGAAATACCGAATGGGATATTCACATGTTAATGAAAACCAGTGCCGACCACAGTGCACAAGGAATAACAGAGGGAATTCACTGGCACATTAACCCCGATGTAAAAATAGAATATATTGCCACCGACGAAAAACGAGAAAATATTCCCTGGATAAAATACACTAACCTAAAAACGGGTGAAATATCTGTTTACGAAGATGCCGGCATAAAACTAAGTAGCACTCTGTTAGATTCGCTGGAAACCCGTACAATGGATTGTTTGGATTGTCATAACCGACCATCTCACGATTACAAAGTTCCTCAAAATTTTATCGATGCATATATTGCTTCGGGAGCCATTTCGAAAGATTTACCTGATATTAAATCGCTTACAATGGGTATTCTTGTTGAAGATTTCCCTACCACCGATAGTGCATTCGCTTCTATTAAAACGCAAATAAACGAGTATTACGAAATTATGTACCCCGAATTACTTGAATCGAAAAAGCAAGATATCAATAATGCCATTGCCAGCGTTCAGGAAGGATATTCCAAAAATTTCTTCCCTTTGATGAAAGTAAAATGGAGCGAATATCCGAACCACCTTGGGCATTTGGAAACAGATGGTTGTTACCGGTGCCACAACAACAGGCACAGTACATCGCAGGGAAAAGTTATTTCGCGCGATTGCAATCTATGCCACAATATTACGGCACAAGGAACTTCCGATAATATGGAAATTTCGAATTTAAATGAACACTTAGAATTTAAACACCCCATAAATATTAACCAGGTCTGGCAAATTGAATTATGTTCAAGTTGCCATAATCAACTTTATTAAATACTTTAATTGAATTATTCATGAGTTTTTCGTTATGAGAAATCAAAATGCACAGAAAAAAAGGAAGCACAGAGTTGAGCCTTGCAGAAATAGCCTAAGCTATTTTGAGAAGCGAGAATCGAGCATTCTCTTTATTCAAAGTAGTTTGATCTCGGAGTAGAAAAATTTATGAATAGTTCAGGTTATATCAAACCTTTTAAAAATTATTTATATTTTTCGCAACTCATCGATAAAAATTTTGATGAGAATAATTTTAGTGAACTAATTATGAAAAAAATAACATCATTTCTTTCGTCCATGTTATTCACAGGAATACTGGTAGTAATCTTTGCAATCTCAATTGCTTACGCAACATTTATAGAAAATGATTATGGAGCAACTACGGCCAAAATACTGGTTTATAATTCCCGCTGGATGGAAATTTTGTTTCTGCTGCTTACGGTCAACCTAATTGGGAGCATGTTTAAATATAAACTTGTGGCAAAAAAGAAATGGAGCATTTTTGTGTTTCACATAGCTTTTATTGTGATATTAGTTGGTGCAGCGATCACCCGGTATTTTGGTTATGAGGGTACTCTTGTTTTGGCAGAAGGGGAAACAAAAAATGAGATTGTTTCAGAAGCAACATTTCTGCAATTGGGGGCAAGCAGTAAAAATTCCGCAGTTGAGTTTGAAAATAAGGTCATGTTTTCACCAAATACTAATAACCGATATTCCAAATCGTTTCATATTGACGGCAAGTCGGTAAAACTTAAGGTGATCGATTTTTATGTTAATGTTGAAGAAACCATAATCGAAGATATTAAGGGAGTACCGACATTGGGTATTATTAGTTCCAGTCCTCAAACAGGGAGAATAGATTTAGTTCTTACAGAAGGGATTCATAAGAATACAGGTAATTATATTTTTGCTTACGGCGGAATAAGTTCACCTGAAAAAGTTATTTTTTCGATTGAGAATAATGGTATTAATTTGCTGGCCCAAGATACAATTCTAAGAATTGGTGCGAATGATACTCCGGGAATCAAAATGAACCCGAACATTAAACATCTGGTTCAAACCAATACAATGTATCGAATTGGTGATCAGAATTTTATGATCGAAAAAGCTCTAAGAAAAGGAAATGTTGTGCTAAATTCATTAGATCAGTCGCAGCTTACAACGGAATCTGATGCAGTCCAGGTCCGTCTTTCAATCGACGATTACATAAAAGACCTTTTTATTAAAGGCAAAAAAGGTTATTTAGGTAATCCAACCATTTTTGAAAAAGACGGGATCCGGTTTAAAATCGAATACGGTGCCAAAATTATACCGCTACCTTTCTTTATTCAGTTGCACGACTTTCAACTCGAAAGATATCCGGGATCCAATAGTCCTTCGTCTTATGCAAGCGAAGTTACACTAATCGATCCAGCGAAAAATCTTAAAATGCCCTTTCGAATTTTCATGAACAATATATTGAAATACGGAGGTTACCGTTTTTTTCAATCTTCATATACACCAGATGAAAAAGGAACTATTTTATCGGTAAACAGCGATTCCTGGGGAACATCAATTACATACATTGGGTATTTTTTAATGGTTTTAGGTATGGTATTTACACTTATAAACAGAAACAGCCATTTCAAAATAACACTAAAAAAGCTGGCTAATTTGAAGGTAAAAAGAACACAGGTAAAAATTATTTTGCTGATTCTTGTATTTACAGGGTTTAGTAGTCTGGCAAATGCACAAAGTGGTACTTCCGGACTAACACCACTTGAAGTTGAAAAAGAACAAATAAATGCATTTGGTGAATTGTTGATCCAGGATAATCAAGGCAGGATAAAACCATTTAATTCGCTGGCTTCAAAAATAGTAAGGAAACTAACTAAAAAGACTAGTTTCGAAAACATGTCGTCAACTCATGTTTTGCTCGATATGACTTCAAATCCATCGAAATGGTATTCTGTTCCAGTAATAAAGGTTGCACATTCCGATCTTCAAAAAACAATTGGTATAAATAACAATTTTGCATCGTTTAACGATCTGGTGAAGAGTAATAACCAGGGTGGATATCTTTTGCAAAACCTGGTTAATGAATCGTATCACAAAAAACCTGTTAATAGAAATAAACTCGACAAAGAAATAATGAATGTTGATGAACGGGCCAACATATTAATGCAGGTTTTTAATGGCAATTATATGCGTGTGTTTCCGGTCCCTAATGACCCTGGCCACAAATGGATAACGGCATCAGAAGCTCCTGAATACGTAACTGGCGAGGACGCAATATTTATCAAAGATATTTTTCCTAAATATTATTCAGCATTGTACGAAGCGCAACAAACCGGCAATTACAGATTATCAAGCGCGTATCTTGAACAAATTAAAAGTTTTCAGGAAAAATATGGTAAAAAAGTAATGCCACCCGACAATAAGATTAAACTGGAAGTCCTCTATAACAATTTAAATATCTTCAATAAACTTGCAAAATATTACATCCTGGCAGGTATGATTTTATTAATTGTTCACTTTGCCAAGATTTTTAAACCGGCAATGAATGTTAAGTTACCGGTTAAAATAATGACCGGAATAATTTTCCTGCTATTCTTTATACATTCTGCCGGACTTGGAATCCGCTGGTACATTGCAGGCCACGCTCCGTGGAGCAATGGTTACGAATCGATGATTTATGTTGGTTGGGCAACTTTATTGTCAGGACTGATTTTTATGAAAAAATCGCCTATTACCCTCGCAGCGACAACTGTGCTTGCTGCCCTGGTTTTATTTGTTGCAGGAATGAGCTGGATGAACCCGGAAATTACACCTCTTGTCCCGGTTTTAAAATCGTATTGGTTAATTGTCCACGTTGCGATTATTACGGCAAGTTATGGTTTCCTGGCCCTGGGTGCATTAATGGGATTTCTGAATCTGAACCTGATAATTTTCAGGAACAACAGGAATGAACAAAGATTAGGACTCACGATTAAGGAAATGAGTTTTATTATTGAAGTAACACTTATTATTGGTTTACTTATGATGACCATCGGTTCATTCCTCGGGGCTGTTTGGGCAAATGAATCGTGGGGACGTTACTGGGGCTGGGATCCAAAAGAGACCTGGAGTTTAATTACAATCCTGGTTTATACATTCGCCCTTCACATGAGAAAGATTGATGGATTTAAAGGTCAGTTTGCTTTAAGTGCTGCGGCACTAATTAGTATTAGTTCAGTATTAATGACTTATTTTGGTGTTAACTATTATTTATCAGGACTACACTCTTACGGGCAAGGCGATCCTCCCCCAATTCCAAATGGGCTTTATATTGCCATCGCCCTTGTTCTACTGGTTATTGGTGTAGCATATTATTCAAACAAAAAACTAAGTTTAAAACTTAACAAACAGAAAAAATAATAGAATTAATATTTTACAAATACTCCCTTAAACAGATACAAAATGATCATTTTTATTGTCATAAATTTGTTGTTTGACTAATTCTAAAATACAATTAATTATAGTTATTATTTAATCACTCCCTTATTTTGAAATTGATTTATATCAATAGTTTATTGATATAAATCAATGAGTTACACTTCTCATTTAAACATAAATATTGTAATCTTATACAACATTATGATTTTGTTTATTTAACAATATAATTATGAAAAATATTTTACATTTCCTTACTGGTTTATTGCTTCTTTTGTGCATTAACGTCGATTTGAAGGCTCAAACTTATGTCGGTTCAAACGAATGCAAAACTTGCCACACCGAAAAATATGATGATTGGGCAGCTTCGGGGCACCCATACAAATTTAATGTTACTCCCGAAAATGTTGGGCCGGTTTATCCTGCTGAAGCAATTAACTTTCAATCTACTTGGCTTGAAAACCTTGGTGATGGAACTCATGATTGGGGCGATATTGCGGGGGTCATTGGTGGCTATGGATGGAAAACTCGTTTTGTTGGCATCGATGGACATATTATTGGAAGTGGTGGCAGTTCATTCAGCACCGGGTTAGGGCATAATCAATTTAATTTTTATGGTGGGGAAGATCACGGCTGGGTTGACTATGAAGCAAGTAATACAAATAAAATATACAATTATAGTTGTTTTAAGTGTCATACAACCGGTGGAACTACAGAAGGCTCCTGGTTGGAAAATGTTGACGGGCTGGGTAATTTTTCTGAAGGGGGTATTGGTTGTGAAGCTTGCCACGGACCGGGAAGTACCCACATCGCTAATCCAACAATTGAAAACATTGACCTTGTTTATGAGCAAGTTCATTTAGATAATTCCCTTGGTGGATTGTCGGTAAATGGATTAGTCCAAACACCTGATCCAAATGGCAACGATGTAAACTTTATGTGCGGAACCTGCCATAACCGTAGTTATACCGATCCTATCAACTCGAGCGGTGGCTTTATTAAACACCACGAACAATGGGATGAATTTACGGCTACTAAACATGGCGCGGCAGATCTTACATGTAGTACATGCCACGATCCCCACAAAAGGACTATTTGGGATGGCGATGGAATAATAAAAACTTGTACTACCTGCCATAACGAACATGCCGAAACTGTTAATCATGCCACGGGCGTTACTTGTATCGATTGTCACATGCCATTTGCAGCAAAGTCTGGAACTACCAGGGGTGAAAGTGGTTTTAAAGCTGATGTGCGCTCACATATTGTTTCAATAAATACAAGTACAGAATCAATGTTCACTGCCGATGGTAGCGCTATTAAAGATGATGAAACAAGGAAAGCTTCATTAAGTCCTCATTTTGCCTGCCTTGGTTGTCACAATGATGATTCTGGCGATGACATACCAGATAAAACAATCGAACAGGTTGCAGCAGCAGCGGCAGGAATGCATACAATTTATACCGCCGATGATTATCGCGGGTCAGAATCTTGTCAGGCATGCCACACCGAAAAATACAACGATTGGGCAGCTTCGGGCCACCCATACAAATTTACGGTTACTCCTGAGAATTTAGGGCCGGTTTATCCTGCTGAAGCCATTAATTTCCAATCTACATGGCTTGAAAACTTAGGGGATGGAACTCATAATTGGGGTGATGTTGCAGGAGTCATTGGAGGCTACGGATGGAAAACACGTTTTGTTGGCACCGATGGACATGTAATTGGAAGCGGAGGAAGCGCATTCAGTACCGGATTAGGGCATAACCAATTTAATTTTTATGGTGGGGAAGACCACGGTTGGGTTAACTATGAGACTAGTAATACAAATAAACTATACAATTACAGTTGTTTTAAATGCCACACCACGGGTGGAGATACTGAAGGTACGTGGTTGGAAGGTGTTGAAGGTCTTGGCACATTTACTGAGGGCGGTGTTGGATGCGAAGCTTGCCACGGCCCGGGCGCATTGCATGCCTCTGCTCCGACTAAAGAAAACATTGACCTTGTTTATGAGCAAGCTCATTTAGATAATTCCCTCGGTGGATTGTCGATAAATGGAGTAGTTCAAACGCCAGATGCAAATGGCAACGATGTAAACTTTATGTGCGGAACCTGCCATAACCGTAGTTATACCGATCCTATCAACTCGAGCGGTGGATTTATTAAACACCACGAACAATGGGATGAATTTACTGCGACCGAACATGGAGAATATGGATTTTCGTGCGTAACATGTCACGATCCGCACAAAAGGACTATCTGGGATGGCGATGGAATTACTAAAACTTGTGAATCCTGTCATGATTATCAATCGACGCATGTGAAACATTCTGCGGGTGTTTCCTGTATCGATTGCCATATGCCTTTTGCCGCAAAATCTGGTACTACCCGTGGCGAAAGTGGCTACAAAGGAGATGTGCGATCTCATTTATTTACTATTAATACGAGTACCGAATCGATGTTTACAGAAGATGGCAGTGCGGTAAAAGATGACGAAACAAGGGAAGCAGCATTAAGTCCTCATTTTGCTTGTTTAGGGTGCCACAATGATGATCCGAACGACAACATTCCTGATAAAACTATTGAACAAGCGGCTGCTTTCTCAAAAGAAATGCATGCATACCCAACTTCTGCAAACTTAACTGCATTTGATTCAGCATTAAAAATTTACCCGAATCCTTCAAAAGGCTCTTTCTATTTCAGTATGAAAATTGACGAACCGGGAAATGCTTATTTGAGGATATTTGACATTACCGGAAAAAATGTTTATACAACAATTCACGAAAATAACTTTGTTGGTATAAATGAAATTATCTGGGATGGAAAAGACGGTTGGGGAACAGATATTAATCCAGGCTTTTATTTTGTTGAAATTAATGTTGGAAATAAATCGTTTTCAGGAAAAATAATTAAACTTTAAAGAAATAAGAATAACATATTTTTTAAAAACGGAGAATTTACCAGTATATATTCTTAATGGGCTGCTTCAAAATTGAAGTAGCCTTTTTTTACTATTATGTTGTTTTTAAAAAAAAATCACAAAATTATTGATTAATGATTGAGTACATTTATTTCAAATAAAACTACTAATAATGCCTCGTTCCAAACATTAAACTACCTGTCTTCAGGTAATTTTATTCTTTCGTGATACTTCTGTGATAAACACAATGCACCTTGCGGTTGTTTATTGTTAAAAACAATTATGGAAAAAGTTTTAATTATTGAAGACGACAGAGATATTTCCGAACTAATCTCTATTCATCTGACGGATATGGATTTAGAAGTGGACAAAGCATACGATGGAAAAGAGGGCCTGATTAAAGCATTGAATAACTACTACCGTTTTATCCTGCTCGACATTCGTTTACCGTTACTCGATGGTTTTGAAGTTTGTAAACGTATCAGAATAGAGAAAATCAATACACCGATATTAATGTTGACATCAAAATCGGAAGAAATTGACAAAGTTTTAGGCTTGGAAATTGGAGCTGATGACTATATTACCAAACCTTTCAGTATCAGGGAATTATTAGCACGAATAAAAGCCGTTTTACGCCGCTCCGACATTAGTTCCCAAACCGATAAGGAAGATGAAATTGAAATTCGTTTTGATGGGCTTTACATTAATGTAGGTTTGCGAATAGTTGAAACAAAAGGCAAGCGGCAGGAACTATCACCAAAAGAATTTGATTTGCTTGTACATTTGGCTTCCAATCCAGGAAAAACATATACCCGAATGCAATTATTAAACCAGGTATGGGGCTACGAATTTGAAGGTTTTGAACATACTGTAAATTCGCATATTAACAGGTTGCGTGCTAAAATTGAAAAAAAGATGAGCCACCCGGAATATATTTTAACTACCTGGGGTGTAGGATATAAATTCAGGGAAGTTTGACAAACTGATAAAATTAATATCAAATGATAAAATCCAAAATATTTAACCGCTTATATCTGCAGATTTCGGTCATCTTTTTGATAGTACTTGTATTGTTTACAGCAATTGCACTGTTCATTTCTGTTCAGTCGGCCAATAATTATTCCATCGAGGTAAACCAAAAGTTAAACCGGGAACTGGCCAGCAGTATGGTAGATGTAATCAAACCCTTAATGAAAGACGGATTTACCAGCGAAGAAGCTATTGCAGATATAATGCACTCAATGATGGTAATAAATCCAATTGTAGAAGTGTATCTTCTTGATCAGCAAGGTAAAATATTAAAATATGTTGCACCCGATAAAGTAGTAAAACTTGAAAAGGTAAACATGGATCCTATTAAGCAATTCCTGGTCGATCACCAACATAACATTATTTATGGCGATGATCCACGTAATCCGGGTGAATACAAAACATTCTCCGCGGCAAGAGTAATAGAAGGGGATCAGTTGTTAGGATATATTTATATAGTACTTGCCAGCCAGGAATACATATCTGCAGCACAAACGTTGATGGGTAGTTATATTCTGGGATTGTCCATTCGGTCGGTAATTATTATCCTTGTTATTTCTTCACTGGTTGGATTACTCGCCATTTGGCTTATTACCAGAAAACTAAACCCTATAATAGAAGGAATAAACGAATTCGGAGAGGGTAAACTCTCAACCCGGATCTCTGTTAAAAATAATGGTGAATTGGATCGAATCGGTCAGGTATTTAACGAAATGGCTGAAACGATTGAAGAAAATATCAAGGAATTAAAAGGAGTAGATAATCTTAGACGCGAACTCATCAGTAATGTCTCCCATGATTTGCGAACTCCGGTGGCCTCAATTCAGGGTTATGCCGAAACGCTGTTATTGAAAAGAGATAATGTTTCTAAAGATGATCAGCAAAAGTACCTGGAGATTATTTACAAAAGTTGCGGCCGCTTGGAAAAATTGGTAGAAGAACTTTTCGAATTGTCGAAGTTGCAAACCCAACAGGTAAAAATTAATGCAGAGCCATTTTCTATTGCCGAATTGGTGTACGATATTGCAAATAAGTACCGAATAATTTCGCAAAAAAAAGGCATCAGTTTTAATACTGTTATTGCCAAAAATATCCCCCTTGTTGAGGCTGATATTTCCATGATTAACAGAGTACTGCAAAACCTGATTGATAATGCCATGAAATTCTGTAATGAAGGTGATACAATAAATATTGAAATTGATCCTAAACGACCTGAAAAGGTTGAGATTAAAGTTGCCGATTCGGGCCAGGGCATTAAACCAGAAGATTTGCCAAATGTTTTTCAACGCTATTACAAAGGGGGATATAACCAACAAAGCACTGGTCTTGGTTTGGCCATAGTCAAAAAAATTGCTGAACTGCACAACACCGAAGTAACAGTATTTAGCCAATATGGGAAGGGAACTACTTTTACCTTCGATCTACCAATAGCAGTTGTTGCATAAAAATTTTATAAAAATTTGAATTCTTTGTGATAATGCTGTGATACTCTATTAGGAATTTTGAATCAATTTAATTTTAAAATTTATCGCTATGAAAGTATTACAGTTATTAATGAGTTTTGTATTTGTTGCATTGTTATTTGTACAATGCCAAAAAGAGGAACCTGTTGAAATTCCAATGGGAGTGTTTACAGTTAGTATTGAAAATGTTTCAGAAACTTTCGAATTCTTTCAATCCGGAGTTTTTAATACACCTGCTGGTGCTACAGATCCAGGGCCACTTTTGCCGGGAAGTTCCTATTCATTTTCGTTTCATGCAAGCAAGGGGCATAAATTATCATTTACTACGATGTTCGTAAAATCAAACGATCTGTTTTATGGAACATCAGATGACGGATTGGATCTTTTTGATGGAGATAATCCGGTTATGGGAGATATTACTTCAATGATCAGTTTGTGGGACGCCGGAACAGAAGTAAACCAGGAACCTGGTGTAGGATCAAATCAGCCACTAAATCAAACTGGTGCTAATACCGGTCCTGATGAAAGTGGAAATGTTATGATGGTAAATGACGGATTTACCTATCCTAATGTTGATCAAACAATTAAAGTGATGTTGGATTACGATGGCAGCAGTATGTTTACCGTAACCATTGAGAATCTGGCTTTGAGTACATCGCCACTTGCTCCGGGGGTTTGGGTAGTTCATGATACGCCCTACGCCTTGTTTAAAAGTGACACTCCTGATTATGGAAATGGACTTGAAGGCCTTGCTGAAGATGGATCTGCCGGTTTATTGGGAGATTATCTGGGAATGAATAGTGGATACACTTCTCCTTTGGCTCCCGGTGTTTGGGTTGTAGGATCATCAAATGACATGTCAATATTTAATGAAAACATGGCTGATTATGGAGATGGTCTTGAAGATTTGGCTGAAAATGGAGATCCGTCGAAGTTGGCAACATCCATACAGGCAGCTGGTTACGAAAGTGGTATTTTTAGCACACCTAATGGAACTGGTGGTCCGGGGCCACTTTTACCAGGAGAAAAATATAGTTTTACTTTTAATGGAGAAGAGGGTGAATACCTACAGTTTGCAAGCATGCTGGTACACACCAACGATCTGTTTTTTGCTCCCGATGAAATGGGTATTAAATTATTTACAGGGTCAGTAGCAACAAATGGGGATATTACTGCAATGATCAAATTATGGGATGCGGGAACCGAAGTAAATGAATTTCCGGGAGCCGGAATTCATCAACCAGCCCGGTTAAATGGAGGAATGGATGAAAATGGAAATGTAGTGATGGTAAATGATGGATTTATTTATCCGAACGTCGATCAAATTATCAAAGTAACCATTACGAGTTATTAGGCGCTTATTTCTAATATTCCCCGATAAAACGAGGCTGTGTTTTTTTATACAGAAAATGACAAATAACAATTATCAAATTACAAATTGCTTGAAACATTATAAAGAATAGTTTAGAATTTGAAAATTTAATTAATTGGAACTTATTTGTTTTTTATTTTTTGAGATTTGTCTTTTCCAATTTATCTGAGTTAGGGTTTAAATGAATTTGATATTTTTAAAAATCCATCGGTGTAATTTTAGGCCGGTGGTTTTTTTGTTCAAAGAAATTAGGGAGTTAATAATTTGTCGCGTATTTTAGATTTACTATCTCATCTAATAATATCTTCAGCACATTATAAAACCCGTAATTGGCTTTTATAAATCCTATCAAAAGTGTGTTGAACATTTTTCTATTTTAATGAGGTATCAAAAGTAATTTACAGTAGTTGTTTACTTACGAATAGAATATTATTATTTTCAGACCCCCTAAATCCCACAAAGGGGGACTAAGAGATTGTCTTAAAAATAATTTCAGCTAAAGTTTATTTCCAATTTAAAAATTATGTTTGCTTTTTGACCCCCTAAATCCCCCAATTTAAGGGGACAACTCCTCCCCTTTGGGGAGGTCGGGTGGGGTCGTTTGATTACAAATTGAAAATTCAATTTGTAATGTTAAACCTTTTGAAAGGCCCCGGGAAGAAAAGCCCACCCACACCGTTAGGATTATGAAACTTGTAATTTCTGCTCATTTGTTAAGTAAAAGAAAATTTCTTTGAACCTAACTATTTAGTTGTGCAAT
>Ga0233437_1003927_pt1 | contig 18501 bp, 10 predicted proteins | sample SI_122_August201_FD_182714 | JGI IMG/M metagenome (GOLD analysis project Ga0233437, IMG submission 182714) | Seawater microbial communities from Saanich Inlet, British Columbia, Canada - SI_122_August2016_200_MG | ecosystem: Environmental > Aquatic > Marine > Inlet | place: Canada: British...
TTAATCAACGAAGGAGCAGACCAATTAATCTTTAATTCTTCAAAGTTAGTTGATTTATTATATGCTAATCCACCTTAAAAGTTATAAACGATGGTTTATTCACAAGTTAAATAATGAACTTAAGAGACTCAGTTCAAACAGCGATTTATATCGATAACCTTGTTAATACATCAATGAGTCAAATTGAGCATTTTGCTTTATTAATGCGAAATGGTAATATTTTACAAGCAGATACTCTTTTTTCCCAAATTGAAGATAGTTTGCTTCAAGATGAAGAAGATTTTGAAGGAAGGGATTTTGAATATAAAATAAATTTTCTATTAGGTTGTTTATATTTTGAAAGAGGAATACGAACACTTAGAGAAACACACAACACTTCTACAATGGATTTAGTTGAGGCTAGTGAGGGTCTTAATCAAGTAATGTCTTTTTTGGATGAAAATGCTCATTTTAGTGAACAAGAAGAATATAATGAAACTTGGTTTTATGTTCGCGCTGGATTAATGCATGCTCAAGCAACTTTGGCTCTTGGAAATCCCCTTCACAAATATAATGAACAAGAAGCAGGGACCATGGCTACTCACACTTACTTAAGAATTTTGGACAAACCAAGTAATTGTGAAGATGTAATTTTCTCCTGCCTCGGCGGGATTTCTGAAATGGATAAACTAGGGCCAACCGTTAGAAAAATTTTTACTAATCTTTTATTTCAAGATGATCCTGAATTGATTAAATTAGCATCTAGTTTTTTAGAAGCAGATCGGGTGAAAAGAGAGGGCCCAGATACTATTGAACAATTACTCTATTCCTCTCCTCATTTAATTAGACCTGAAACTGTTAAAAATCGGTATGAATGTGCTGATCCTTTACTAAATTAGTTTCATTTTTAAACTGTCTCAAATTCTTTTTTTTAAAAATAGTGAATTAAAGTGGATTATAGCGAAGAACTTAAAGGAATTTTAAATGGATGGAAGGATACTATTGAAAGTGTAGTCCAGACTTTAAATTCAGCATATGAAGAAGAAAGTGAAAACTTTTTTTTGGCTTATAAATCTGGAATAAATTTTGCTTTATCTTCTTTAAAAGAAATTTCATCTACTGTTTCTCCTGAATTAACCGCAGAAAAAGATTATTTTTTAGGAGTTATTGGATATTATACAGCAGAGCTTGCTTTTAATGTTGAACCTAAGAAAGGAAGCGAATTAATTTTTAAAAGTATAAAAAACCTTGAAAGTGCAGTTAATCAATTTGAAGAAAGAATTGCGATTACACCAGAAGAGGAATTAGATAATCAAAGTGATTCAGAACATTCTCCAATGGTCTATTTAATGACGTCAAAAATTCAATTATTTGCCTCATATAACTTAGCAATTATTCAAGATACAAGTACCTTTAAATGGATGAGGACAGTAAAAAAAGTTAAGGCTTTAGCTTTGTCAATTTTAGATGTTGATTCTCCTGACTCTGACTTTGATTTATTAGCCCTTTGTAATTTAATCTCTGCTTGTAAACGTTTAAAAGAGGATGATGAAGCCGATATGTATTTAGATAAATTAACTGAATTAGATATTAATCCTGGAGAAATCCCAGAATGGATATCTCCATATTACCATGATGCGCTTTCTCTCTACGATTAACTTTAAAAACTTCTTTTATTTAATATAATTATGACAGAACCAATGCCAGTTGTTTTAATGGCAGGAAAAGATGAAGCAAGCAAGTTTTCAGAAATGCTTGATGTCGCTCGAGCAATGGTTTGGTATCGCGAATTCTATGAATTTGGAGCAGACAAATTTTCTAAAATTCTTACAGATAATCAAACTGGCGAAACAATGCCTGCTTTAGAGCATGTAATAAGGCATCTTAGCCATGCAGAAAATGTTAGATATCCTATTCATATTGTTGGTAATTCTAAAGCTGAAAAATTAGTTTCAAGATTAAGAGAAGATTCGGATTTTACCGATCTCTTTGAGTTTTTACCTCAAAAATCAACATATGCACAAAATGCAAATTTAGGTAGGGAAAAAACTACAGAGAGGTTTGGTTTAAGCGAAACAGATTATATGTTATTCTTATCTGCTGATTTATTAAGGCTAGAATCAACTCATTTAGATCAATTTATCGCTCATGCCAGAGAAGAAATGGAATCTCCTTTAGGAATTTCATATATCCGAAAAGAAACAATGGAAGGTTTTCGTAGAAAATATCTTCGTGTTTTTGAAGATCGAGGACTCATTCAAAGACGTGATAAAGTCAAGGAATCAAATGTTGTTGTTGGTAACGGCATCGCCAATTTAGATCCCCTTGATAGATTGTATGGGATGAGAAAAATGTTAATGCCTCAAAACTGGTTAAAATTATTCCAATTAATTCAAGAGACTAATGGGACTGGGACTATTAATTTAGCTAGTGGAATTTCTAGAGATTTCTTAACTAGGGGGGGTGTTAGAACCTCAAGAATTGAAGAAGGTTTACCAACACTTCTAGATCAAGATTGTCAATTAATTGAAGTTTTACAAAAGGAACTTAGTTTGGATTATGATTCACGTAAAGATGCTAAAAGATTAGGCTATTCTTTTGGTTAAATTTATTCCTTTCTTCTAAATTTTGTTTCTAAAAATTAAAGGGCAATTAAATAAAAAAATAAAAAAAATTATTAACCCGCAGCGGGTTCTTCAAAAAGCGCTATGTCCATATCCAGATCCTCCTCATCTGAGACTTTTAAGACATTCAGTTTTTCCATTTCTTTACTAATTTTTTTCTTAGCAAAAAAAGGAACACTTTCAATCAAATATTCCCAGCTGATCCTTTGAGCTTCTTTGACAAATTCAAAGATATACCTTCCAGGTTCTGTGATCCTGATATCTAACATAGCTTGCTTATTGGAGTCTTGTTTTACAAGCGATACCGCACCTTGATGCAGTTCGTGTAAGCTTTGGTCATTCATATTCATCACCATAGTATATTATAGTAAATTGAATATATTAAACGTCTTACGTAATTTCAAGAGAAAACCGAAATATTTATAATTAATAGCAGTTAAAAGATTAAATATGCCTAACGAATTACTAAAAAGGATTGATGAATCATCATCAAGAACACTTCATCTCGATAAAAAAGACACACAAATTCTAACCTGCTTACTTAAGGATGCACGTGCACCTATTAATTCAATTGCAAAAAAAGTAGGTTTATCTAAAGATTCAATTATATATAGAATTAAAAGATTACAAAATAAACAAATTATCCTAGGTTTTTTCCCTAAATTAAACTTTCAAAAATTAGGTTATGAAGAATTCCATTTATTCTTATTACTCGACGAAAAAAATAAAGAAAAACAAAACGAATTCATAGATAAAACAATGTCTCATCCAAATGTTACTAAAGTTATGGAATATAGTGGAAGATGGGATTTTGAGATTTGCATTTTAGCAAAAACTTTATCTGAATTTGATGTTCTTTGTGAAGATATTATTTCTGGTTTTCAAGATATGATTATGCAAAAAGAAAAAACAGCAACAATTTATTTCTTATATCATACTTTTGCACCAGGTGATTTTAGAGAAGAAAAAATTACAGAGCCAAGTAATTGCAAAAAGTTATCCTATGATGAAAAGGATTTAATTTTATTAAGCGAGCTTGCTAAAGATGGGCGCGCATCAACCTATAAAATTTCAGAAAAAGTTAAACTTTCTCCTGATACAGTTAGACTTAGAATTAAGAAATTAAAAGAACAAGGAATTATTGAAAAGTTTACAGTTAAATTAAACTTGAGTAGACTTGGTTATCAATGGCAGGTATTTGTTAGCGATGTTTCATTATTTGATCATAATCTAAAGAAAAAGATTGAATATTTTGTGAGAAACTCAAATTCAATTATCTCCACGAGAAAGCTACTGGGATACTGGGACGTTCGAGTAGATATGCTTTCAAAAAATCATAATGATTATCATCGCCAAATAGAAGAAATTAAACGTGAGTTTTCTAATGTAATTCGAGGTTATCAAACCTGGCTTGTTTACAAAGAGCTTTTATTTAATCCTTTTCCTCTTGTCTTTCTTAAATAAAAGAGGAAAATTTATATAGTAAAATCTTTCTTTATCCTTCATATAATGAAAAAAGGTGCTAAAAGGGGAAATTTTGACATAGTTAGCCTTCTATTTATGGGTTTAGTTACTTTGACAACTTTCTTCTCGCCTGTTTCAAATTTAATTACAGGTGATGCTGTCCTTACAATTGACGATATTGCTTATTCTATTGAAACAACTGGAGATACAGATCTTATCTTAAATGAAGATAATTCACTTCATATTTATTTAATAAATGATACAACGGAACTCAAAATTCCTTATTTTGATTATTTTCAAGTTTCCGGGGGAGGAAACTCAAAATTATTAACTTATGCAATTCCTACCTTTGTAACTTCTATTGAAGAAACTAGTTGGATTGCTTCAACTGCAGGCCAAAATTTATTTCATCCAGACTTAGGTTTATCACAATATGTAGAATGGGTTTTAACTGCAAGTTCAGATTGGACATTAAACAATGTAACTATCTTAAGCACAATTAACAGTCCTCCTGTTTTATCAGAGTCAAAGGTGACACCAACAACCGGAGGTTGGGGTGAAACCTTTACTTTTTCAACAGAAGTAACAGATGTTGACGAAGAACCGGTTTATTTAACTCTATTCGTAAAAGACGGAAGTGGAAACTGGATAGATAAAGGAACAGGGAATTGTGATCCTTGTACTGGAAGTAATAATCCTGTAAATTGGCCAATTAATAATTTAGATTCAAGTTATATCGGAGCTAGCCAATTTAAAATTCAAAAAGATGATGATTATACAATTTACAATTCTACACCAATTGATTTCACAATTGAGCCAGATAATGTTTCTTTCACATTAGCTGAAGGAGATGGTGAAGTAGTTAACAGAACTACTGGCGATGTAACATTAAAATTAAGGTTGAATGATACTGATGAAGGAGAATACCCTTCCGGGGTTGCAGGACAATTTTATGTTCAAACTGGAAGTGGCGGTGCATCCTCTTGGAGCGATCCTGCTTACACTGATGTTGATGGTTATTTTACTGCCTTTTTAGGACCTGCGGAGTTAGGTGACACTTTCTCTGTTTTAGGAGATAAAAATTGGTACTTAGAAGTAACTGATGCAGATTATGAAAATTTACAATCTCAAACTTATTCATTTGAATTACTTGGTGGAATAAATGGAACAATTAATGAGCCTGCTAATGGTCTTGAAGTCCCTGTTTTAACTGACATTGATTTTGAAGTAGAATATAGAGATGATTTAGGTAATTTAATGATTGGAACAGCCCTAGACCCAGTTTTCAAATTCAAATTAAGTGGGGCAAGTGTTTGGACAGATGGTTGTGATCTAACTGATGGAGATTCAGATGGAGTTTATGATTGTTCTTTAGATACATCTGGTTTAGAAGACGGAGACTATGATGTTTCATTTAATGCTTCAAAAACAAACTATAATGCAAATGAAACTATAAGTTTAAGTCACTTTACTTTAACAGGTGCATCAACAGGTGCGGTTGTAAGTATTACAACTCCTAATGATACTATAACTGATATGAAAGCATTAATCCCACAAACCCTTCCTTTTACTACAACCTTTACAAATGGTGGGCTTAATAAAGCCCAATTTGTCAATTTAACAATAACTGCCCCTTCTGGATGGACAACAACTGGTGGAAATAGTGGGGGTAACAAATATGTTAGAGCTACTGAAGTTTCAGCAAGTGGCTTTTTTAGTCATGAGTTTTCAGTTGAAGTTCAAGCAGGAGAAGAAGGTGAAGATAATTATCCTGTTACAGTCACTGCAGAATGGTTAGAACCAAATGGCTATTTGGCTACTTACCAAGATACAAGTTATATTGATATTTCTAAAAATAAAGAAACTGTTTTTGAAAATGATTTAGATGTCGATGTTTATCATAATACCAATAATATTTTAGGCAATTTTACAATTACTGCAGTTGGAAATGAAGAACCAGGTACTTTAACATTTGATGTAACTGATGGAGATTTCCCTGCTGGGTGGACTGTTACAACTGATAAAAATGATTTATACTTAAATCCAGGAGAATCTGGGAAAGTAGAAGTTAGAATTAATATTCCAAATGGTCAGGCCCCTGGAGATTACTGGGCTAATTTTACAGCATCTAATGGTGCCGCATATAGGGCTGATGGTAGAATTGATGTCTCTGTTCAATCAAGTCAAACTTGGGTTGTAGATGACCCTGAAGACATGCAAACAATTACACCTGGTGATTCAGGTAGATATAAAGCATTTACAGTTAGAAATACAGGTAATGTGGGTTTAACTTTTTCAACTGGTTCTTTAGTTGGGTCAATTTCAGATATGTTAGGTGATACTGGTTATGTTCAAGATTATTCTGGTGAATCCTTACCTGCTGGCCAATTAACAACAGTTGAAGTCTGGTATGATATTGATTCAGAAGTAATCCCTGCAACTTATTATGTGAACTTTACTTTAGATAGTAGCGGATCAACCCCAAGTGAACTTCCAATCTCTTGTGGGTTTGCTTTAACTGATCAAAACCCAGTAATTAATTCATTTTCAGATACTCCTGATCCAGTAGATCTTAATTCAGAAAACATTACAATCACAGCTGATGTTGAAGATTTCGTTTATGTAGATAATGTTTGGGCAAGAGTAACTCTTCCAAATACTAATGTAGTTAATTATGATTTAACTCCTTTATCAGTTGACGAAAAGAATGTTGGAACTTGGCAATTAAAATTTGTTCCAGATCAACAAGGCACTTACTATTATATTATATCTGTAAATGATAGTTCAGATTTAAGAAACGATACTTCTGAAACAGTTGCTTCATTTGTAACTGCGCAATCAACTGATTTAGATTTTACATTAAATTTCTCAACTTACACTGAAATTGTAACTGATTCATTAAAAGCATGCGATGCTTCAATTGATGGAGAAATTGTAGGTGGTTGTGTTAAAATAGAAGTTGATATTGAAAACCTAGGCCCAAGTGGAAGTTACTCCACCTTATTTGCTTTTGATCTCCCGGGGAGTTGGAATGCAACTACAGGAGAAGAAAATTTCATTGGGAAAATAAACGATGGAGTTAATGAAATAAATTCATATTCAATTGCTATTCCTGCTGGAACAATTGCAGATATATATGATCTTAATGCAACAGTTGGGTGGAGGAACCCTGATGGAACAATAGGTTTTCACACTCAAGCATTCCAAATTAATGTTTCTAACATAACTAGCACCCTTACAGCAGAAATTCACCAACCAAACCCAAGTGGTCAAACACTAAAGGTTGGAAATGATATAGACTTCCTTTTTGAAATCTCTGATTTAGAAGGAAATGCAGTAAGTAATTTAGATACAATCTCTTTTACAATTAGTAGAGGTGGCTTTAGTGAAGATAATCGATGTACTTTAATTGCTAGCTCAAATAATTATTCTTGTACAGCATCAACAACTGGTTTAGCAGCAGGAGATTATGATATTCAAATTACTGGAAATAAATCCTTCTATAACGATTTAAATTACTCCTCAATTAATCCTTTTACTTTAGATGATAATGCAATGTCAGCAAACTTTGTAGTTGACCCTACTTTATTAATAATTGATAATATGACTTCCGAAGATGATTATATTTTTGAGGCAGTTTATTCATTTACAAATTTAGGGGAAGCCCCTGCTACTAATGTCACTCTTGAATTCTTGTCTTTTGATAGTAATTGGAATGTGTCTGATTGGGGGACCCACATGTGGTCTACTGTAGACCCTCAATTAACAAAAGAAAAATCATTTATAATTAAAATCCCTGCAGGTACATTATTTGGGGACTTTTTCAATGTTAGTGCATCTTATATAACTCCACAAGGGCAAACTTTGATTAAAAAGGCAGAAATGAATGTAACTCTTGACAGAAGCCCTAATTTGGAAATTACTAATAATTTAGTTGCAAATGTAAATCATAACACAGGAAATGATGCAGGTGGTTTTACAATCAAATCTATTGGGACAGATCATTCCGTGAACACAGCATATGTTTTATCTCAATTTTCTGATCCAACAATGGAGGGATGGTTATTACCTGACTATGACACCTCTAAGATTTTTGATGGATTTTTACCTTATGGAACAAATACAACAATCAATTTTACTGCAGTTGTTCCTGGCGGACAAACTAAAGGATTATATTCCGCATTATTTGAAATATACTCTGAGATCAATAATGTTTTAACTTTAATGGATACGAAATGGTTAAACCTTACTGTCTTACAAAGTTTTGAATGGGACTTATCTCATGATAATTTTTCAACAACAGTGGAACAAGGAATTCATTCTGGGGATTTATTTGAGTTAACTATTTATAATAATGGTAATGAAGATTATATATTTAATTTAGGGGTCAGTCAAGAACCTAGTTCCCCATTACTCCAATCTAATATGGTTTTTGTTACTCCTTCTACTACTATTGGTAAAATGCAGAATGAAACCATTTTATTACAATATGCAACTGCAGGAAATCAAGAGGCAGGGACATATCTATATAATCTATTAGTAAGGCACAGCAGCTCAGATGTAACAATTACAATCCCAATCAATATCACTGTGGCAGACTTACCGCCACAAATTTCAAATGTTTTAATTGATAATGAAAATGTAGACATTAATTTTGAAAATGCAACGATCACTGCTGAAGTTACAGATTCTATTTTAGTAGATTCAGTTTGGATGAATATTACTCAAAATGGAGCAATCTATGAAGAAGCTTACGATAGTGCTTTAACTTACCAAGATGGTGAGGGTTCTCAATCTGGAACTTGGGAAGGAAAATTCCTACCTACAGTTGAAGGAACTTATGGGATTACAATTTTTGCTAATGATAGTGGTGGTATGTCAAACTTTACTACTATTAGTTATACATTTGACGTAATTGCACGAACCGACTTTGGAATCGCTTTTGCACCAACTTCACCAACTATTTCAACAATAACCCAAACCCAAGATGGCGAAGTTATTATAGAAATGAATGCTAGTAATACTGGCGATGGTGGTGGTTACTTTGTAAATGTTTCAATTGATGATGATAATGGTTTTGATGTTGCACCTCCTTATATTCCATATGAAAGCATTTTAGATGGAGACAGTGTTTCAAATTCATTCACAATAACTGTTCCAGAAGGAACTACTCCTGGTTTATACACCCTTAATCCAAGAGTCAGATGGATTCAACCTCAAGGAGGCCCAAGCTCAGAAGGAGGGGCTATTACAATTAATGTTTCATCCAACCCAGATTTATTCTTAGTTGAGCCTGCTTTAAGCTTAAATGTATTACATGGATCATCTAACTCAACTACATCAACTGTTTCATCTAGAGGAAATGATCTTTTAACAGACATTACCTTCTCTTGTGAAGAATCACGAGATGATATAGATATTTGCACAAACTTTGATATTTCATTTGATCCAGATGGTTTTGATTTAGCTTCAAGCTTAACTATGCCTGTAGAAATTACTGCAGAGTCAGAACCTGGACTTGCCCCAAATACTTATTATGGAACAATTCAAGCAACTTCAGATGAAGGCCTTGAAGATTCAAGAACTTTAACTATTGTTGTGCCTGAAGGAAAGGAATGGGCAGCAACAGATAATCTTTCATTTAATGTTGGAATTGAGAATTCAGGTATAGTTAACGACTTTATTATCTCAAATAATGGAAACATTCCTTTGAACTTCACAATAGATGTTTCAGGAAATGTATCTGATATTTTAACTTTTAATACAACTCCGATCCAAATATTACCTCAAGAATATGTAGGTATTCCTTATGGATATAACTCAACTGGCTTTGAACCAGATTCATATGAAGGAGTAATTAATGTTTCTTGTTTACAATGTAATACTTATGCAGAAAGAACAGTTGATATAGAAATATTGAATTATACCTTAGCCTTGAATTCACCAACTACTGCATTAACCAATAAATCATACGGAAATACAATTTCAATGAATGTATTTGCAAGAAATGATGATGGTATAATTAATCATTCAATAGATTGGGAAGTTTTACTTGATGACTACTCTTGTTTAAATACAACAGCTGTATATAATGGAAATTGGACAATAACATGCTACTTACCTAATATTCCTTCAGGAGTTTATTATGATCTTAACATAAGAGGAACTGATCTAAATACTTCCGCAATTGCAATCTCCACTTTTGAAAATGGGGTTCATTATACTGATGTAGAAGCACCTGTTATTAATTCAATTGAAATAGATGATATTGAATTAAATGATCCTGTATTAATTACTGTTAATGTAACAGACAATGTTGATGTTACTAATGTTTCTGCTATTATTGACCTTCCTTACGGGAAATCAATTCCTGTTAATGGATCTCCTTCCATAACTGGATTTACTGAAATCTTAGTTGACCAACAAGATGGCACTTGGGAATTTACTTTTTTAAATACCTCTTTAACTGGAGATTATGAAGTAACAATTACTGCATTAGATGCAAGAGGATTAAGCTCTGAGAATGAAAGTGAATTTGAAGTTTACAAAGAGATTTCAGTTAATTTAACTATCCAAGATGAAAATAGTAATGTTATGTCTACCGATATTTTATTGTATAAAGAATTGGAAGCTGAATTTTATCAATTTGATTTCCCAGAATATTATCCGGAAGAAGGAATCCCTCCTCAAATTGAAACTGATATAGATGAAGCTACTCCAATTAGAGAACTTACAGTTCATGAGAGACTATATGATGTTGAGTTTGATGTTTATGAGCATTCTGTAACTTTACTTGAAACAAATTTTACAAATACTTCAATGTTAAATGTAACTGTTGAAAGATTAATTACTAATAATGTTGATTTAGGTAACGATGTATTTTTAGATGGATTTGGAATCCATGTTGATTCAATTGCCTTTGATGCTGCTGCAATTAAGTTTAATTATTCTACTTTTATTAATGGAACAAATATTAAAGTTGATCAATTATATGTTGCAAGATGTACTGATTGGAATTTCGGTCTTAATACCTGTGGTTCTGGATGGGTATTATTAGATTATAATTCGCCAGAAACAGAAGATACTTTCTGGACCCATACAGAACACTTCTCTGCCTTTGCCTTAATGGAATTAATTGATGATGTTGAATCTTCATCTAGTAGTTCCTCAAGTGGTGGCGGAGGAGGCGGAGGAGGAGGAGGCGGTTATGCTGCTGTTGCTCAAAACGAGAATGTGGAAATCTCAACAAATAAAATTGAGAAATCCCTATACCCTACTGAAACTTCAGTAGATAGTTTCACATTAACAAATCAAGGTGAAGACTCAATTGCTTTAACAGTATCAGTTGAAGATGTAGACGATTTCGTAACAATTTCCAACTCAGTTATTACTTTAACTGCAGGAGAAACAGAAAGTGTAGTTATTGACTTTGAAATCCCAATGTTCACATACCCTGGAGTTTATACAGGAACTATTTCAGTTGTTGGAAAGAACGTGAAATATTCAATCCCTGTTGAAATCACAGTTAAAGAAGTTGAAATGCCAGTTGTTCAATTAACTCTAGATATTGTTAGCCCTGAAGTGCCAAGAAACGGAACTTTAAGTTATGAGCTAGAAGTAGAAAACATTGGTGGTTATGTTCCAGGTCTTGAAATTGATATTTATACATTCATACTTAACATTACAGATGGTCAATTAGGATCAGATGAAGAAAGAATTACTTTTGATGAAACAAGCACAATCTCAAGAAACTTCCAAATCCCAGAAGATATGCCTCTTGGAGACTTTAAGTTAAAAGTTCTTGGAGTTTATTTTGATAAAGAAGTAACTACGTTTGCAACATTTAGAGTAACTGAAGATCCTAGATTAGAAGGCCCAATGAAAGATTGGATACCACCTTCATTAATTGACTTTGTATTCAAATATAGATTTTATATTTTATTAAGCTTATTTGGAGCATATATCCTTATTTTCGGCTTCAAGAAAGTTACACAAATGTCTGCTCATCGTTATGAGTTCCCTGTGCCTGCAATTAAGAAAGTTCCAGGTCCAGCTACAACTGCAATGAACATTGGTCAGATTACAGAATTAAATAAACCTTCCTTTGTCAAACTTAAAGATTTAACAATGCACGGAATTTGTGTTGGTGCAACTGGTGGAGGAAAAACAGTCTCTGCCCAAGTTATTGTAGAAGAAGCACTTAAACACGGAGTAAATGTAATTGTTTTAGATCCAACTGGGCAATGGTCTGGATTCTTACAAAGATGTAATGATCCTGAAATGCTTGCTAACTATTCCAAGTTTAATATGAGAACCTCAGAATCAAGAGGATTTAATGGAAACATTAGAGCAATTGAAAATCCTAGTGAAGGAATTGATATTAAACCATTCTTAGCTAAGAATAAAAAAGGTGTAGAAGGAGAAATCCAAATCTTTTCATTACACAAATTAAAGAATAAAGATTTAGAGATGTTTATCAATTCAATGATTAAGCAAGTGTTTGACGCTCATTTAGAGGAATCTAACACTTTAGAAACCTTAATGGTCTTTGATGAAGTTCATAGATTACTCGAATCATTTGGTGGTTCTATGAAGGGACAAGACCAATTAGAAAGAGGAGTTAGAGAATTTAGAAAATGGGGAGTTGGATTATTAATGATTTCACAAGTTATCTCAGACTTCAAACCTCAAATTAGAGCAAACATTGGAACTAAGATCCAATTTAGATCAAGAGATAAAAATGATCTAAATATGATTAAGGAAACATTTGGAATTGAATATGTAAGGCATGTTGTTAAGGCTATGATTGGAAGAGGAATGATTCATAATCCTGGATATAACAAAGGTATGCCTTATTTCGTAGATGTGAAACCTTTACTTCACCATCCACATAAATTAACTAATGCAGAACTTGAAAGATATGAGCATTATAACAAGCTTGTAGATGGCATTAAACGAAAGATGAAAATAATGCAAACTCAAGGAAAAGATGTATTTGATATTACTTCAATCCTCAAATTATTAGAAAAGAATATCAAGAAAGGTAAGTTTGATATGGTTGATATTTATTTAGAGGAAATTAACGAAAAATTAAACAGGTAAAAAAAAGATGGGTATTTTTAAGAAGAAAAAAGCAGGTGATGATATAGATCAGCTTATAGACGATGCTGATAAAGAAGTCACCCCGCTTGATGAATCGGGAAGACAATGGGAAGAAAAACCAGAACAAATTGAATCGCAACAATCCGCCACTCCTTTTATTCAAACTAATAATTCTAATGTAGCGCCAGCTGTGGAAATTTCAGCTAGGGTTAAAGCAGATATTGACGAAGTTAAATCTAAAGTAGCAGTTATTCGAGATCTTGAAAAAGAATATGGTGAAAGATTTGAAAGACTAACTGAAAGGATTGGAAACTTATCTGAAGAGAATCGTGAAAACGAAAAACAACTTCAAGAATTAAGATCCAAAACTGAACGTGTTCACGACATGGTTGAGGATTTTGATCCTAAAAAGTTAGATGTAAGACTGCAAAAATGGGAATCACGATTAGAACAATCTGAAACTAATTTTAATTCATTTGATGATAAATTAAATCATACTATTGACGAATTCAAAGAAGGCACAAGAAAGTTAAACACATTTGTTGGTGTTGAAGCTTTTGAAAAAATGAAGATAGAGTTTGAAAAAGACATTACTACAGCCAAACATCTTGATGCTAAGATTGAAAAGAATTCAAACAAAGTAGAAAACATGTTCTTAGAAGTTGAAGAAAAGTTCCAAGAACAGCAAAAGATCAAATCTGAATTTGATAAAGTAAGTAATGAAGTTAATGGTGTTAGAAAAGAATATGACACAATTAAAGTTAAAGTTGAAAAGTTTATCAAAAAAGAAGATATTGGTAAATTCGAAGGTCAAGTTAATAATAAATTCGCATCACTTGATAAGTCAATTCTTGTAATTAAGGATTTCTTAAATGATATGAAGGGATCAAAAGTTGTTGACATCAAAAAACAATTCCCTCAAATGTTAAAAGAATTTAATGGAATTAAATCAAGGTTTGACAAATTAAAAACAATTACTGCTGAAGTTAATTCAAGACTTGGTAAGGCAGTAAAAGACTTTGTTGAAGTAACAGATCAAGAAGGAATTACTAAATTAAAAGAAACACTTCAAGGTGAAATTAATAGTGCAATTGAAGCTGCGGATAAGTTTAATGAAGCAGTTAGTAAATCAAAAGTAATTAGCTCAAAACAAGAAGAATTATCTTCTTCAATGCATAACTTACTTGAATTAGTTGATGAATTAAACGAAGAAGTAAATAAACTTAGAAGCGAAGATTCACACTTAAAACAACACTTCTCTAAAGAAATTTCAAAAGTTAGAAAAGAACTTTCAACTGATGATAATAAAATCTTAGAATTACTTGGGAAATCAGCTCAAATAAAACAACTTGAGAAATGGGTAAGGGCCCTTGATGGAGACATGAAGTCTTTATTTAGTGACTCAGACTCTACAAGGTCATTTGTAGACACAGAAGTTAGATCTTTAAACAAAGCCTTTGATAAAATTAAATCAAGTGTTAAACAAGTCTTAGATGAGAATGATAAGGTTATAAAAAGAGTTTATGAGCTTGACCCTGTAAAAATCCAAAAGCAATTATCTACTTGGCAATCTCAATTAAATAAAGACATTAAAGATGTAAAAGAAGTTTCTGAAAATGTTGAGAACTATGTGAAAGATGAAATCAACGCTTTTTCACATAAATTCAATCGGATGAAAACTGAGATTGAAGAAGTAATTGAAAAAGATGATAAGATTGAATCAAAAGTAATCAAGATAATTCCTAAACATTTAGAAAAACATGTTAATGATTGGAAGAGAGAACTTGACCGTGAATATTCAAAATCTTTACGTGAATCTGATAAGTTAAATCAAAAACTTTCCAATGAATTATTTAATCTAAAAGATAAAGTCAATTCATTAAATAAAGATGTAAAGGAAGTTTTGAGTAAAGATGTAAAACTAAGTAAGAAATTAGATGCTTTAAAACCTAATAAAATCAGAAATGATTTTGAAAAATTACAAACTGATATCAACCTTGATATGAGAACTTTCCAAAGATCTTTAGATGATGTAAGATCTGATATGGAAAAGGAGAATGGAGATTTGAGAACCGGTTTTAATGACTTAAGATTATCATTTGAAAGAGCACAAAAAGCCGAAGTTAGAACTGATAGAAACATTAAAGATCAAATTGAAACTAAAGTTTCCTCAATGCTTTCTAAGTGGAAGAATGATATGGAAAATAGCATCTTAGATGTAAATGACTCAACTTCAAAAATGGATTCAGAGTTATCTAGGCTTGTTAAATTAAGTAAGAATCAAGATGGTAAGATTAACACTTTAATGAGTAAAGTTAAGACTTTAGCTCCAATTACAATTAGAGATCAAGTTAATAGAATCCAAGATTCTGTGAATAAGAAATTGATCAAATATGAAGATTCTTCAAAATCTTTTGAAAATGATTTAGATAGATCAATGAAAAGATTACATGAACATTATGAAGATATGAAAAAAGAATTTGATCACGCAACAATCAAAGCAGAAGAAACTGCTGACAGATTAAAAACTTATATCCCTCAAAATGTCCAAGAAGCATTAAGAATTTGGAAAAAGGAAATGGAAGAAAAATATAATAACTTCCTTACCGAAACTACAGATAATAAAAAGGATGTTAGTGTTGAAATGAAAAATCTAAATAAAGAATTTGATAGGATGAAAAGAGAGTTTTCAGTTGTTGTTAAAAAAGATCAAGAACTAAGTAGAAACTTAAAATCTTACATCCCAGATAATATTCAAAAGAGTATGGATAAGTGGAAGTCTGATCTTGTAAAAGATGTAAAAGACGTTAAAAGAGGCATGGATAAAATGTCAACTAAAGTTAACGTTATCTTAGAAAAAGATGAGAAAATCGAAAGAAGAGTTCGTGAATTTGCACCTCTTGACTTAAGCAGACAAATCAAAACAATCTTTGATGCTCTTGATGAACATGAACTAAGCCTAAGAGATTACGAAAAGCAAATTGTAAGAATCAAGAAAACAACTGATGAAGATACTACAAAATTAAAATCAGCAGTTAGAAAGATTGATGACTTATCTTCTTTATCATCCTCATTTGCAACCGCAGATGAAATGACTAAGTTTGTTAGAGAAGTTAATGATAGAATTTATTCTTTGAATAAATACGCTCAGCACGTAATAAAACTTTCAAAAGATTTAGAAAGTGTTAAAGGAGAAGTTTTAGCAAAAGTAGCTAACTCCCAAGATAAAACATTAGCTGAAGAATTAAGATTACTAAAAGATATTAAATCTGAACTATCTGGAAACTATGAATATTCAAATGAAATGGATGATTGGATGAAAGAACATTTAGATAAAGGTTATTCATCAACTCAACTAAAAAAAGTTTTAGTTGCATCAAACTACGATCCAGAAATGGTAGATGATTATATCGCAAGAAAGGGGATATAAAAAACTCCTCGCCGAGTTGAGGCGGATGGGTTCACCAAAAGGTAAACCCATAAAACTTTGTGAAAATTGAGGTTAAAAAAAATGAAAAAAGGTCAAGCAGCCATGGAATTTCTAATGACATATGGCTGGGCTATTTTAGTTGTAATTACTGCTGTAGGAACTTTAGCTTATTTTGGTTTATTAAATCCAAGTAATTTAGTTTCAGATGTTTGTCAATCTACACCTGGTATGATTTGTATAGACAAACCATTCTTAGATTCAGATTTAAATCAAGTGAACTTTGCTATGAGAAATGCATTTCCTGAAATTGTTGAAATTAAAGATGTCGAGGCAGGAAGTAATAATGAATGTGGAGTTATATCTAATGTTATCTTAATTGAAGAAGATGATACTGAACATACTTTAATTGATAATAATGTAACAATTAATCCTGGTAAAGTTTTTAGAATTAAATTAGATTGCGGTAATGATTTAGATGGTTTAGTAAAAACCGATTTTAGAATAATCTATGATTCAACTAAATCAACTTTAGAACATAGCACTTATGTGAGTATTATTGCTAAAGCATAATTACCTTTTTCTTTCTACTTCTTTTTTTTCACAAATATTATCAAGTAAACATTTACTACACCACGGGCTTACTGGATTACAAGTATTTTGTCCATGAGCAACTAATAATTCATTAAAAGGTTTCCACATCTTCAAAGGAAGCAAATCTCTTAATGCCATTTCAGTGTCAAACGGATTTTTAGTTTTAATTATACCAAGTCTATTTGAAATTCTATGAACATGCGTATCAACACAGAGCCCAGGCAAATTAAATCCTTCAGTTAAAACTAAGTTTGCAGTTTTTCTCCCAACTCCTTTAAATGAAAGTAAAGTATCCATATCACTTGGAACCTTCTCATTAAATTCATCAACCAATCTTTGACTAATCTCTATTATCCTTTCTGATTTGCCAATATAATAGTTAGATGGTTTAATTGCTTCCTGAATCTCTTTTAAGCTTAATTTGATCATCTCTGAGGGCTTTCCAGCCAATTCAAACAACCTTTCAGTTGCTTCAGCAGTTACCTTATCTTTAGTTCTTAAAGAAAGCAATGTTGAGATTAAAACTTTATATGGATAATTCTCTTTACCAACCTGAGAAACAAAAGGTTGCTGATAACCTTTATTTGATTTTAATAACAATTCATAAATTTTTTCAATCTTATCCATATAATTAGTAGTAGTGTAAATCTTTAATACTTTTTCGAAAATTTTATATAAAGAGTTCGTCATTTACATAATATGAAGAAAGGACAAGCCGCCATGGAATTTCTTATGTATCAAATTAAAAATTTGATGCCTAGAAATTCCCGGAAAGGACAAGCCGCCATGGAATTTCTTATGACCTATGGTTGGGCAATCTTAGTTGTAATCGTAGTTCTAGGTGTTTTAGCAACTTACGGAGTATTTGATGTAGACACATTTATTCCAGAAAGATGTAATTTACCAGTTGATCTAAATTGTAAAGATCACCGTCTTTCTTCAGATGCATCAAGTAATGGTGAAATTAAACTTTTAATTGAAAACGGAAAAGGTAATGATATTTACATAATGAATATTACCGCAGTTTCTACTGACTTTCTAGGAGCAAATTGTTCTACAAATTTAACTGCTGAAGTTTTAGTTAAAAATGGCCAAACTGCTGATTTAACAGTTAACGTAAGTAGTGCAGATAGAGATATTAATTGTTCTATCGATGAATCTTATCGAGGAAGCGCGAAGAAAACAAAATGGGATGTTTACGTTGAATGGTATTTTTCAGGATCTGACTCAGATTATGCTCACAAAACAATTGGCGAGCTGATTGCCAAGATTGAACCTTGAATTGGTTTATTCCTGTGAGGAAAGCGACAC
>Ga0233437_1003929_pt1 | contig 18494 bp, 10 predicted proteins | sample SI_122_August201_FD_182714 | JGI IMG/M metagenome (GOLD analysis project Ga0233437, IMG submission 182714) | Seawater microbial communities from Saanich Inlet, British Columbia, Canada - SI_122_August2016_200_MG | ecosystem: Environmental > Aquatic > Marine > Inlet | place: Canada: British...
AATATCAACTATGTGGAATTTATTTCCCATTGAGTATGTCCCACGCTTATCTGAGTCTCTTAAAACCCCCCATGCTACGAATGAACGTAGGACATAACGAGTATTGCGACTTATCGTTTCCCTATCCCCGTACTGTTCTTTTAATCGAATCACTATTTGGGATTGTGTAACTCGTTCCTGAAGAGCTAACAAGCGACCTGCTTGATGGGCTACATTAAACCAGAATGGATAGCTTGAGCTAATAACGGCCCAATGCAATGGCAACAGATTCTGTTGATTCATGGGCTCTGCTAGCTTCAGTGATCGATCAACAAATTTTCTAAGCTCTGGTGCCGGCGAAAACCATGAAGCAAGAATACCAATCGCCATAGTGTATGTTTTAAGACCTCGATCAGCTTCTCCACCACTTTGTTTTTGGCTGCGGAGGTACACTAATAAGTCGTTCCGAATATCAACATCACTCATTCCTGCAAGCATCATCTGTACGACTCTATCCATCCAGTGTTTTTGGACAGTTTGCTTAATCCCAATTTTTCTATATCGATTCATGCGTTTTATTCCGAGATAGCGAAATTGATTAGGGGTACAATAACTTCTTCCATCGAAATACCACCATGGCCAACGATGCAATTTCCCTTTGGTACAAATGCTTCGTTACCGCTTATTACCAATGGAAAATATTCTGTGGGTAAACCGATAGGCTCCCACTCGTGCACAAAAGAATAAGCCTCCGAAACTTGCTCCCTAAGCTCCTTAGTTGGATAAATTCTTGCCCGCTCACCCTTAGTTTCTGCAATCACTCCTTCTGCAGGTCGGCCAACTCCATCGCATTCAACATTTCCATGATCTGATGTTAACCATACCTCAAATTTTTCCTCAAGTAAGTAAGAGATTAAACTAGTGAGATAACCTTTAGATGCCCACTGATTAACCTGGTTGTGCATTCCAGCCGCACCAAGCTGCATTCCATGCATGATTTTATCTATTGTATCTACAACCAAGCCCAAAATTTTGATTGAATTGAGATCAATTGATTTGTCTAGTGATGCTTGGAAATCAGCATTCGTTCCGCCTAAACCTTTTTTATAGGCAATTTCATGCTTCTTCAACCCATTATTTTGCCAGAATTGCTTCCAAAGCTTTTCTTCACCATGGGTACTATTAATAGTACTAGGAAAGTACATAGGAATCTTTCCGGAAAATATTGATTGCCTTGAGACTGATGTAATTGTTGGGACCCATGCAAAGACCCCTGTCTCCTTCAACCTAATATTGGCATGCTGTTTTTGAATAGCGTTCCTAAGGGTAACCCACTGATCCATCGCCAAACCATCCACTACGATTAGAGCAATTTTTCCATTTGAAGGTCCACTATTAGCTCGAGAGAGGCGCCGTGGAATATGATGCAACATAGATGGAGTTGTCGCAGGAAGATTAAGAAGACTAGAGTAGTGCGAAGTAATCCAAGTAGAAAATATTTTATTTATTTTCATTCGAAGATTTTCTAAATAGGAACTGTGCTTAATTGTTGAGGACGAATAGTGCAAAGAATTTAGCTCAGCCCAAGTAAGTGCGAATTTCACCCAGTCCTCATGTCGAGACTCTATGCCTGGCATTGTCTTTTCCACTAGAGTATACATTCTTCGCATACGTACGTCCAGGTTAGATTGTGAATCTTTAACTATTCCGCAAGCCATCCAGGATGCTTCAGGAATACTAATGTTATGGTTGGCTACTGGAGACAGGCACCCTTCAGCAAACAAATTATCTATATAAATACGGACATCCTTGTGATCAAAGGGTAAGATAGTTGGTCCAGAATAATTGAGTGTGAAATCCAATGGAGTAGTGGAGGTATCATCCTTCCCCTCGTATTCCTTCAAGTATATTGGCCATCTTTCCTGAAGGAACTCATAGAATTGATTCGTACTTTTCACCAATATATTTAAAGGCCAATCGTTAAAATTAGCCTTTCGACTGAGACTTTTAATTAGTCCATCAGCTATTTCGTCTGGTAGAGCGACTTTTCCATAATGGATGTTTAGGAGAGTCGTCAAAAGCTCATGATCACTCTGAATCAAATGTGCGTTAATCTTAAACACATACGAAAGGACAAAATCAATTGTCTCATTCTCTCCCATTCGATTAAGAGAAGTTACCTCCTGCGCGTTGTATAAATCATCTAGTAAATTCAGATCCAGTCTTTCAATTATGCGATAACTCAGATTTGGGAATAATTCACCTAGACTAAATGACAATTCTTTGCCAACCCGAAGCAGATCATAGGGCAATGCTTGGACATCTGTGTCAGTGACTCGTAGCACACAAACGGACCCAACATTTTCACCGCGATCCCACCGAGAACGATAATTTTGCTCATATGAATATCTAAATTCAACTGAATCGGTAAACTCAATTACTTCAAAACCCCTATTCGAAAGTTCAATAGAAAGAGTCTCTTCAACCAACAGATTGTCAGGATCAGACACTAAAAATATTCTATGCAGATCGGGAATAAGCTGATCTAGAATATGTTGACGCCAGTTATGCATTAGACATCCCGGTTACTTTAATAACTAATAGAGGATTGATCTCAGGGACAATTTTATGTGCTAGTTCAAGCTCTTCTTCCCATAATTCTCGTTCCTTTTTGAGCTTTTCAAGACGGAACTGTTTTACTTCTGGCAAACCAAGTCGATTAATTAGATTCTGTCTGGATTGAAAAGCTTGTGTCCCACGTTTATGCTCATTCTCAATGGCCATGGTGTGCTCAGATTTGAGATTAAAATATATTGGATTGCCTGCTTCCATGGCAGTCTTAAATAACGATTTGTAGATTTCCTCTGATGATGTTCCTCCGAGGGTATCTATAACCTGTATTGTCTGGCTTAGCAAGCTATCCCAAATATGTTTTGCCGTTTGTCCGTATAATTTCCCATCCTCACTAACAAATAAACTGGTAAATCGCCTTAGCGTGGCAGGAAGGCGAACTAGAGATTTCCCTCCATTAAATGTTTTGTGGATTTTTATCTCGAATAGACCCCACGATCCTGAAAGTCCTGCTGGAAGGCCAGCCAGCTCCACTACAGGAATGGGTAAGTATTCATATAGTTGTGGTATCTTTTGAGCAAGTGTCCTGATTTGATGACTCTCTAGATTTAGAATGATTGCACCATCAAGGTTTTCAGAGCCCTCACGTTTAAATACACATCTATCCTGCTTTCTTCCATTTGGCCATCTTAAGCTCCAACAAGTGGATTTATTTTGCGCATCTCCTCCATTTGCTTTGATGTAGCCAACTGTCATCCTTTCTACCCAGTAGGGCAAAGGATGTGATCTTAGCCGTTGAGCCATACCAAGGTCAGGCTCGTCTGATATCTTGTATATATTTGAATTTTCACGCACGCTTTCAATTTCAGATCGGATATTAGACACAGTATTATCAATGGCAGTGTCCATATCTTTCGGATTCACGATCGCCCGAGCGAAAACATCTTCAAACAACTCACCAGCGTGAGCAGAATCTAAAACATCTCCTGTCTTGTCAATCCCGAATTCATCGTAAATAACTGCCAATTTTTCTTCAAGGACTTCCCTCACTCTAAACTCAACTGATTCTTCAAACATAAAATTCAGGGCTACTACTGATTTGTTTTGACCTATGCGATCCACACGGCCTATTCTTTGTTCTAACCGCATGGGATTCCATGGTATATCATAGTTGATAACCACATGACAAAATTGGAGGTTTAACCCTTCCCCACCGGCGTCGGTTGAAATCAAGATTCGCGTGTTATCACGAAATTTTTCCTGTGCGAGTTTACGTTCTTCCATCCCCATGGAGCCATTCAAGACAGAAACCTTTATTCCTCTGGTCTCAAAGAATAATTTCAACATTTCTTGTGTAGGAATAAATTCTGTAAAAATTAGAATTTTGAGATCAAGTTCATTCTCTTCAACCTGCAATTTATACATCAATTCGAGTAGTGTTTCGGCCTTAGCATCGAGACCACCCAGCTCACATCTCCTAGCCAACTCAAGGAGTGCCTCAACTTCCTTTCTTTCTTGCTGAACACTCCTAAACTGTGTCAGAAGCAATTCGTCTAGCAATTGTTGTCCATCCATGTCAAATAGTTCTTCAATATCCATACCCTGATCAGACAAGTCATTCTGAGTTAATTCATGGGATTGTTGAAGATTTATATCATTCAGTACAGCTAAACGTCGTTCTAAACTTGTCCGGATTGCACTTGTACTTGAAACGACTAACCGCTGCATAAGAATCATCAGAAAACCAATGTAACGCTTCTTTTCTTTCAAAGCTTGATTGTAGCCAATACGCACGTACTCAGTAACCGCTTCATACAATGCTTGCTGATCCATGTGCCTCGATTCCCATTGGACTCCAACCAGATGAGTCTTCCTGGGCTTGAACAAGGGCTTTCCATCCTCATCTATAGCTCGTCTCTTCTCAGTTCGAATTACATAGGGTGCAACATTCTCGTGAGTAACACTTTCGAGATCTGGAAATACCTGATGGTCCAGTAAACTCATTATTCGCTGGAATGCGTCTGATTTACCTTGATGAGGTGTTGCGGATAGTAGCAATAGATAGGGCGACGCTTCAGAAAGCCCTCTGCCCAATTTATAGCGAGCGACTTGCTCTGTACTTCCACCTAAACGATGCGTCTCATCAACAATAATCAAGTCCCAATTGGCGGTGATTAAATTTTCATAGCGACTATTATTATAGTCTCGGAGTCGCTGCTTTGACCATCCTCTTCGTCTATCGATAGGTTTAACCGAGTCTAATGAGACAACCACCTGATCATAAAGGCACCAGGCTGATTTTTTGTCCTGTGTGCTTGTAAGATTGTGATCATCTGTAGTCGTGGTACGTGCCATTCGATCCAGAGTAGCAATCTCATTTCCAAGAATTAGTTGAAAATCCTCGTTGAAATGCACAGACATTTCAGCGACCCACTGTGTTGCAATCCCCTTGGGCGCCACTACCAATGTACGCTGAACCTGGCCCTTCAGTTTGAGCTCTCTCATGATCAGACCCGCTTCAATAGTCTTCCCCAACCCCACTTCATCTGCCAATAGATAGCGAACACTAGGCCCTGAGGTAGCTCTTGACAGAGCTTTCATCTGATGGGGTAGTGGAATAACATTTGATTCTATTGGGGCTAATAAAAGTGGCTGCTCCGAGTCGTTAGATAAACCCTCCATAACTTCTGCAACTTTGGCTGCAGCAGAAACATACTCAATATACGCCGCTGATATCTTTGGATCGAAATGAGTGTCCAATGATTCTAAATCATCGCTTAGAATCCTAACAACAATATGCTTGTTGGGCAACCATATCTGGACAACCTCCTGTTCCCAGAAAGTTTGGATCTCAATAATCTTGCCAACACTCCCATGGAGTCTACTATATTTCCAATCTCCAGCTCTCATTCCCCACCAATTCGAGTCACAGCTTGATCATACCACATGAGAAGCTTTGGATCCTCTTCAAGGATCTTCTTAGGTATCTTCTTGGCAACATCAATAATAATGTTGTAGTCTCTATCCTGCCATGCCCTTTTAAAGCCTGCACGTACAGCCTCTAGGCGAAAGACCTTAAGCTTTTTCTTCGTTTGATTGTATTCTTCGAATTCTTTGAGCAATGTTCGCTTGCGCAGCTTTTCTATATCACCTGTTTTATTTGGATCGGGTACATACCAGCGATTCTTAGCCTTGGCAATCAATATTGGATCATCTTTTGATAGATTTCGAAGGCTCTTCCAATTCGTAGATAAATATGCATGGACCTGTTCTGGTACCTGTCCTCGGCCGTCATAACTGATGAAGTTCTGGTTTAACAGTTCTCGCAGGTCGAGTTGAGCCTCATTTTTACTCCAACCCCCTAGGTGTTTCATGAACAGGGAATTGACCTCTGAAAAAGTCTGTGGCTTCTGCTTAAGTAGTTTTCGCAACCATTGGATAGCAGAGGGTTCGTCAGAGACAAAGAGTGATTCTTGACTCGGTTGACCTAAAGACATCATCTTACGATCATATTCAGCTACCTGATTCGGTAGGAAATACATACCATCTCGTTCAATAAAATGTAGAGCCAATCCACGTTGAAATTCCTGACTTGATAAAGGTACTGGAAACCCTTTCCGTACGTAATAAGCTACCATTTGGTCGAACAAGATACGGGGGTCACGTTCAGTAACGATTAGCAGCTTGGCTTCCCGTTGTTTGGTAACAGGCAAATACTGCAAATGCGTCCTCACAAAATCCCAGACTCCAGCTTCTGTATCTGCCTCATTCTGAAACCGCTCTTCAAATCCCCCATTGGGTTTATACGCTGAGATAACTAGGTCTTGTTTTACTGATGTAGTATTGGTGACAGCATTAAATGAACCCTGTTTTTTATCCAAAGCGGAAACATTGGCGACTATAAATCCCGCATCACCAAGTGCTGTCTGAATACTATTCCACACAGCAGCTCTGGTGTTTGAAAACTCAACCGTCATCCATCTTCCAGGTTTAAGAATTCGGTATGCTTCCACGAAACAACTTTTCATCAAATCTCTATACTCTTCCGAACCCTTACCTTGGACTTTATTTTCAATAGCCTCTGGAATTTTATCCGTCCAAATTTTTAGCCAAGATTCCCAAAGAAAATTAAGCTCAGAATAATTCAAGTTTGCTCCAAAGGGTGGATCGATGAAAATGTAGTCCATTTGCTTGGCCATGATTGGAAATTGGGATGCATCTCCTGTGTTAATTACAGACTCTCGCTTCTTTCCAAACCCCCGAACTTCTCTTTTCAGTAATCTTTCTAGTTTACCATTAAGAATGTAGTCCGGAGAAACCTCCACTTGGAGGGATCCAATATATAGTGTTCCACTTAAGTATTGATTGACCTGAGAAAAGTGAGTAGGTACATACCTTGCTAGCTTAGAAAAACCTAATGTTGCATATTGCACAAAAAATGTACTCAGTCCATTTGAAGCCCTTCGTGCAAATTCATAGAGGGCTGATAAAACGTAGCGATTTCGTTTTGTATAAAAATGGTGAGCGTGAGTTATCCCGATCCGAAGTGGTTCGCCTGTTTTATCCCCTAATGGTACTTTTTCATCTGGAAGAGGATATGGGCAGTTAATCGATTCAATCTTCTCGATTAGTTTCAAATCAGCCTGATCCGGAACTTTTTCCAATCTGCCCTTATTTCCGGCAATACTATAATTTATTAAAACGGGGACTTGTTTTGCCTGTCTAATAGTGTCTCCGATAATCGAATCATACTCAGTTATCCATGCTCTATCCAAATTTCGTTTACTGATTTCAGACTGACATTTGGGACATACGGAATTATCACTAATTCGACCTTTTGCCACATCAGCAACCAATTTCCAATAAACAATTTCGTTGCTGCAATCTGGACATCTGAATACATCTGACCATACTGTGTAATTAATAGTTCCTCTGGTTTTACCATCAGTGTGCAAAGTTTCATACATCCACCCACACTCCTGCTCAACTGAAGAGAGGATGTTTTGAGCTATCTTCTCAAATTTTATCACGTCCACTGGAGTGTTATAATTGTACGCTATGAACGTTGCTGCAGGAGAAAGATCATTCATTACTGTCCTACGTGAACCAAGCTTCGAAAACGGTTTCCAAAACTTCCGTTGATTTTCGTCAATTTCCTCCTTCAGAATTACACCGTTTTCTTTTACCTGGTAACCTAATGACAAAACCACAGAACGATCACCACATGCCTGAGCTGCAACACCAGTCATACCTGTACCAGCAAAGCCGTCAAAGACAATATCGCCCGGTTCAGTGTAATGTAGGAGGTATCGCATGATGGCTTTATGCGGTACCTTCGTATGATAGGAATGTGCTTTGTAAATGGGATCGCCCTTCCCTTCGCTAACATCAGCGGCAAATGGCTCTCTGTGATACTGATAGCCTTTAGGCTTCTTTGGTTTCTCTTGCTCCCATTCCTCAATGAATTCAGAGATCCAAGGGTTTGGGCAGGCGGTGTAAAACGGAGGATCGCTCAGGTTTAGAATATCTTCATCTTCACCAATAGGAAAACCCTCTATTTTCCTGAACTCTGGGTCTTGAAGCTTCTCTTTCAATTCCTTGATATAGTACTCGCGTCGAGCTGTGTCATTGTCAAAAGTTTTATCAAGACAGGTCACAGGACCAGCTTGCCCGTCTCCTGATGGCTCATTAATAAATAATGCTTCTTGCTCAGAACTCATCTTAGTATCCTATTAATGGTGCTACTGAGGACTCTTAAAGTGTCTCAATCCATTGCGTATAGCCCTGTTGATCTAATCTAGCTACCCTCCGCCAGCTGAGGTCATAAATGTAAAAGATTTGTAGGTCAGTTGTGTGTATTACGAAGTATCCAGGAATGCCTAGATGTGCTCCCACTTGACTCATGATTTCTTTTTGAATATTTAGGCGGTCTTTTATCTGATTGAGGCTATTTTGAAGGTGACCTTCATTTGTTAACCTTCCGGTTACTTCTAGTATAGCTTTGGGTTGGTCATCTCGGATTTCGATGTAATCCATATCACGAACTTTACAGACCCAATTCAATCTGTAATGCCATACACTATATGGCGATAACAGCGCAGGATAGCGGGGTGGTCGAACTACCCTATTACTGAGTGGAACATTTCCAAGCCCATTGATAAAATCAATATACTGCTGTTGAGTAAGTTGTCTGAAGTTACCGATCGAAAAAGGCACATCACACATATGGAAAGTGGTCATCCCGCTATCACAATATACCAAATGCGCCGGGGCAAGACCATCTAGACTCTCGAGTACCTGACGATCGAGTTCAGATTCGGGCCAATCGTTCTGTATAGTGGCAAGAATGTCAGCAGGATTAACAGTGCTGTCATGAACCCTGAAAAATCCGACTAGATTTTCCCTCCCCTGTTGAGTACGTACTTCGACGTATATATCTTTTACATAAGGTAAATCAATATTTGCTCTGAAATTTCCATACGGCATTTTCTAAGTCCCCTTCATACGAGTTTCTGCTTGGTCATAGTACATGAGTAGTTTTGGATCCTCATCAAGCACTTTTGTAGGTAGTCGGTTAGCTATATTTATGATCGTTAAATAGTCATGGTTTTGCCAGGCGTTCCTGAACCCTATACGTACTGCTTCTAGGCGAAATATTTTGATCTTATTTTGTACCTTCTTGTACTCCTCAAATTCTTTTAGTAGTTCTTTCTCACGCAATTTCTCCAAGTCGCCAACTTTGTTCGGATCTGGTACATACCAACGTTCCAGTGCCTTCTCAACAAGTTTTGGGTCATCCTTTGACAGATTGCGTAGATCTTTCCAATTACTGGATAAATATGCATGAATTTGCTCTGGTACAGGACCTACTCTATCATACTTGAGGAAATTTTGATTTAAAATTTCACGCAAATCGAGTTGAGATTCATTTTTACTCCAGCCACCTAACTGCTGCATAAATTGTGGATTAATATCTGAAAAGGTCTGGGGCTTGACCTTGATAAGCTGGTGAAGCCATTGAATAGCAGTAGATTCATCTGAAACAAAAAGTGATTCTTGTTTGATTTGACCATAAGTCAACTTCTTTTTATCGTATTCAGAAACTTGATCTGGGAGAAAGTACATTCCGTCCCTCTCATGAAATCTCCGAGCTAGTCCATCCTGGAAATTCTGACTTGAGATGGGGACTGGAAATCCCTTTCGAACATAATAAGCTATCATCTGATCGAATAGGATGCGTGGATCGCGCTCGGGTATAAATTGTATAATCACACCCTGCTTTTTTACGACTGGTAAATAGCTGAGGTGTGTACGAACAAAATCCCAGACTCCAGCTTCTGTATCTGCCTCATTCTGAAACCGCTCTTCAAATCCTCCATTGGGTTTGTATGCAGAGATTACCAAATCTTGCTTGACCGCTGTCGAAGTGGTTACTGCCTTGAAACTGCCCTGTTGCTTATCTAGAGCGGAAACATTCGCGACCAAGAACCCAACTTCGGTGAGTGCTGTTTGAATACTGTTCCATACCGAGGCTCGTGTGTTTGAAAATTCGACTGTCATCCATCTACCTGGCTTCAATATTCGATAAGCCTCTCTAAAGCAAACTGTCATGAGTTGCCGATATTCAAACAAACTTTTTCCCTGGTTTTTATTCTCAATCGCTTCCGATAAATTGTTTGTCCAAACTTTTAACCATGATTCCCAAAGAAAACTAAGTTCGGAATACATCAGGTTTGAGCCAAATGGAGGGTCAAGGAAGATATAATCTACCGAATCAGGTTTGATGTTGAGTGATCCAGAATCCTGAGTTGAAATAATATTTTCCCCAGCGATGATAGCTCGTGTTAGATCTCTCAACTTTGTCTTTATCTGCTTAATGGCATTGTTTTCTTGTGGTGTAGCGCAGATGTAATAGGTGCCAGATGTAGTTCCCCCTTTCCCGTTAGCTCTCCATCTGTACATCCAACTTAAATTTAATAGAGACGAGGTCACCGCTATAGCAAGTCGTGGGTAATTTTTGCACCGCGCTAGGAATGCGCCTAAAATCCAATTTGACCTTTTTGGGACAAGCTGATGAACATTTTTAATTTTTAAGGCCGCAAGCCTGCCAATTTCTTTTCCTCCAATAACTTCATTTGAAGGTACGAAATATGGTATAACGCTGTCTTCAACTTTTCGAATTAGTTCCAAATCAGCTTGATCAGGAATCTTCTCATAACGCTTACCCTCAAACGAGTAATTAATTAAAACCGGTTTTTGCTTATACCTGCTTTCGCTCTTATTCGTTAAGGGATCAAATTCTCTTGTCCACGCCCTTTCCAGATCTCTCTTTTTCAATTTTGCCGCACAATATGAACAATCAAATTCAGAATGGACTACTCCTGCTTCACGATCAACAGCTGAGTCCCAGAACACGATTTCATGGGTGCACTGTGGGCAGATGTAAATATCTGACCAGACTGTATAATTAATTGCTCCAAGCTTGCCATCAGTATGCTTCGTTTCATATAACCATCTACACTCACTTTCAATTTCCGTAATTATTTTCTCAGAAATATCTCTGAAAGCAGCCAGATCAACTGGAGAATTATAGTTAAAGCCGATGAACGTAGCTGCAGGTGATAAATCATTCAATATTGCTTTTCTTACACCCAGCTTTGAAATTGGTGTCCAGGACTTTTGAGTATCTTTCGAGCCTTCTTTTTGTAGAATACTCCCATCTTTCTCAACCCGAAAACCGAGAGCAGATACTTCTGTACTATCACCGCACAGCTGGGCAGCGACCCCAGTCATTCCAGTACCAGAGAACCCATCAAATACAATATCTCCCGGCTCTGTATAATGAAGAAGATACTTCATAATTGCCCGATGGGGGACCTTAGTATGATAAGAATGAGCACTGTAAATCGGATGGTTCTTCCCTTCACTCACATCTGCTGCAAATGGCTCACGGTGATATTGAAAGTCATCTGGTTTATGCGGCTTTCGATCTTCCCACTCCGCTATGAATTCAGCCATCCAAGGATTTGGACATGCTGTATAATATGGCGGATCACTTAGAAATAGAATATCCTCATCCTCCGCGTGGGGAAAACCTTCTGTTTTCCGGAATGTTGCGTCATTCAATTTTTTCTGAAGTTCTCGACTAAAATGATCTCTACGAGCGCTATCATTTTCAAAGGTAATACCTAGGCAGGTTACAGGTCCCTGTGTAGCAGAAACAAATTTTTTCTCAAATAGTTCACCCGAACCCTTTTCACTAGGGACAAGTTTTGTCTTGAAAAGTCTCCCCTGATTCATGCCCATTTCCTACTAGGATTCAAACGATCCTCCTGTATAATTATTTTGACTTCTTAATTGGCATAATAATTAACCATACTCAATCGACAACAATTCGAACCTTGCCCGGATCTTTTCCACGAGTTAGTGTGCCAATAAATTCATCAAACCGTTTTTTCATTTCAACTGGAGTAACCGGTCCATCAGACACTCTTAACGCCGTTTGAATATCCTCAATTGTAACTGATACGCGCACCAGGCCTGAAAACACCTCTTTGAGTGCGTACACAAAATTATTGTCTAGTGGCTCAGGTAGGGCTTTATGTTTCAAGAAGTCATCCAACACTCTACGCTCATCTTGCTTCAACAAATTCATGTTTTTCAGGGTGATAGGATCTTTCAGATTACTTATAATATTCTCGGTCCATGAATTAACTATCGACTCAAGGAGGGAGTCCATTTGCTCGATGGCAACAAGGCCTGGATTTTCCCCTGTTTCAGACACTGGTTTAAAACCACAATGTGGGCAAATTGGAGAGGTTACTAATTCAGTCTCTGTCAAAGCAAAACAGCTTTTTTGATTAGCCAATTTATTTTGAAAATCGGTTAATTGCTGTCGCGGCATTATATCAATACTCGAAAGCTTCTGCAAAATTAGTAACCTTCGATCATTTAGCAATGCAGCCTTCTTCTTATCATCCTGGAGACTAAGCCTCGCTCTAGTGTGCATCTCTGTGTAAGTCTGAGTAAAATCATTTTTCAGTTTTTGAAGCCGTGTCGCAATTGATTGTGATTGTTTTGAAATTTCAGATAAGTCGGCTTTGTTCATCAACTCCAAAATGTCTCGACGAACTTCCCGCATTTTTTCTAGCCATTGGTGTTCATCTGATAAGGCATTTTCAGCTGCAACCAACCAGTTTATTAGTGCACTTCTCTCTACTACAAAGTCACGTAGTTCAATAATCTTACTCAGTAATTTGAGGGTTTTGTCGTGATCCTTAATTTGTGCTGGTGTAGCGGAAAAATTCTTAAGTCTCCCAGGTGTGGAATAACCCTGCAAGGTTTCAAGAAAGTTTTTAGTGTCGGCTATTCTGTTAGCTTGTTTCCCAATATCTGTTCCCGCGAGAATATTTACTCCCCAGAAGGGTAATCCCTCGTGCAATGTTTTTTGAGTCATGACAATTCTTTGAACATAACTATCTACCTTCGAGAGCATTTCCTGAACAGGTTCTGAATTTTGCTGTGTGACAAGCTGCGCCATCCCAGGAGCTAGACCCAACAATTCAAACAAAGCTTTCAACCCAGGGACATTCCATTCTTTGGGCTGTTCGATATGCTTAAATCGCATGAGATCGTCTATGTTTGAGGCCGCCAGTTTTGGTACATCTCCTGCGTCAAACTTCGTACCGGGGATGCACAATATGAGTTCTCCTGCATGTACGAGTGATGCTAAGACTACGATTAGCCATTCCGGTTCCAATCTGGCTGAACTCACGTCCATATACTCCACACTGTGGTCTTCATGAACTAATTCCCTTCGATTTATAACTTGTCCATGGCCTTTTCCTTTAATGAGTTTGATGACCAATTGCGCATACTTTGATTTATAGGGATCTATCTTTTCACCGTCCAGTAACTCCAATGCATCGAGAACAGCAAGTGCTTGCTTCGTCTTGCTCTGACCCGCAATTCCACGAAGTGCTTCCTGCACTGCTTGTACTCTATTACTTCCAGATATTAATGTTGAAAAAATCGGATATTCTGGGGCTTGATTCTGGAAATGTGGAGCTAAGCAAATGCTAGCAATTGTATTAATATAATCCCTAAAATTGATGGTTTCATTTGCACCAAGACCAGAAAGGCTTGCTATCGATTGACCCTTTCCCCATCCGACTAAGGATTTCTTCCGCCCTTGATAACTTACTTCAAAGGCATCACCCATGTGGGTCTGTAACCACTTTACTAGGGATTTAAGAAACCCATTTGCTTTAGAGTCATAGGTCCCCTTGGCATGTCCTGAAGAGGTTGAAGCTAAATCAAGAGATGCAGCATACAATTTCAACATGCCGTGAAATTCTGCATCTATATTCTTCAAATAGAAGTAAACCTCATCACTCAACTTTTCATCCTTAAATCTGGGTGGATCACTTGGTTGTATAAAATATAAATAAAAGTCACGCTGAGGTACCGCAGTCGATCGTTCATTTGGTGCCCCAAAAAACAAATAACCCGAACGGGCCGCTTTGTGTTCAATCCACAGTAATTCATGTTGCCATATTTTATATCCGGTTATGTGAGTGATATCCTGACATTCCATTACGCGTTTCAATGCTTCGTAATAATAACGATCAAGTTGTGAGTCATCTAACGTGTCTGCTTTGTTTTCTATCAAAGCATCAAAATCATCAGTTTTTTTAAGGTCAATGTAGTACTGATGATTATTGTCGTCGACAGAGATAAATTGACCGCTCACGGTCCTATGTATTTCTCGTAATACTGTTTCAACAAGTGTTTGAAGGTCCTTTTCAGGCTCGTCACTACCAAGTTCACTCACTAGTGGGTCATATAGACAAAGACTGTCCCGTAACTCTTGTGCTGTAGCACCTACTGATGCATAAATATCACCAGTAGTCAGGCGATGCACAGAAAGTGCATGAATCAAGCGTAATGCCATGGGTTTGTATTGTTTCCTAGAAATGGCATTCTGTATTCGTGACTCGAGAATCTGAGTACAGTCGATGACCGCTCGTATATCTGGGATTGCTCGAAATGATGCATCATCTTTGAGGGTTTGCCAATAAAGATCGTATGCAATTATGCCTGGCACATCTCCTGGAACGTCATCATTGAGGATAGATTTCATAGATGTTGAGAGAGTGCGGAGCACCTCTCTCTTTTCTGCAATTGTTACAAGCTCGAAGGTATCTATGTAATCTGGGTGAATGGGAAAAAGTCTTACAAATTCTTCCAATCGCTCGTTCATGTTCCCGTAATATTTTGTGAACGGGGCGAGGTATTCTCTAACCTTCACTTGCTGATCCACCGTTTTCTTGAGTAAACGCTCGGCTACAACGTACTTTACATCACTCCGAGCAATTAAAATTTGCTCAAAACGATCCTTAACACGATGGATACTTTCAGCAACAAATGAAAATCGCGGACTATCGAAGATAGCCTCTTGGACTCCAGCAATAAAACGAAACCGTAGATCTTTACAGACTTCACCTATTTCACGGAGAAAATTTAAATCTAGAATTAGTTCTTGGTCTTTCCTGGACCTTAAAAAGTCGAGTAATTCATCAACGACTAAGAGTAATCCTTTATCCGGATATTTTTTTGCAAATACCGTCATCAAATCCTCAAATGCCGTTTTATGATTGGTTATCTGATTTAAATTTGGGAAAGAGTAATCCACACCCATTGAATCCAAATTCTCCTCAAGCTCTTCAACAATGATATCCCTTAAGGATTTTGTAGTTGCACCTATTTCTGTACGAATCACTTGAAATTGCCCAGCTATAGATTTTGCTGCGCCAACCAAAGATTTGTTTTGTATTTCAGATACAAGCTCAGCATTCTCTGCCACGGCAGATATCATGGACATCAGATGCGATTTACCAGTGCCATAATTACCAACAATGAGCATCCCCCGATTATCTGAGGGATGGTGAAATTGAAGCTGGGGTATCAAAACTCCGGATAATCGATCAGCCATTTCATCCGAGATAACAAAAGTTTTAACAAGATTTTTAGCAGTCGTACTCTTATCCGCATCTCTTAGTTGAACCACTGTTTCAATGGGATCAAATTGGAATAGTTCACTATACTTCATCTAAGTATTCCCTCTTTATGTAATTCAGTTATTTCTTATTCAAACTTACAGCAATGATTTCGGGTGATTCATAAATCCGATAATCAGGATGTCCAGGATTAGCATATTTCAGTTTGCCATTAGAATATTCACCATTCCAAGTAGCAACGATGGTCCTATTTCGCGCATAATTCTTCAATACTCTTAAAGCATCAACCTCCAGATCTACATCGAATAACAGCTCTGTGTTATCTAAGATCACGGGAGATTCCTGTGATTCAATAATGTCTTCCATCACCCCAGGTAGTCTTAATGGTCTCTTCTTCGTAGATATCCCTAACAATGCTTCAGAGAGCATTAAATTTAAATTAATGATCTCTGTGTTTATCGATTCTGAATAAGTTTGGACGACTCGAGTTTTTCCAGTACCTGGGTTCCCAACAATCAGAACAAGCCTGTAATAATTATGGCTGGCAACTTCAACCATATCCACAAGATTAATATCATTCATATCAATCACCTACAAATAGATAATTCATCTATTTGCTGGCATTTCTGGAGACCAGTCCCATTTCTCATCAACAATTCTCCACATATACCAACATGCAAGGGATCTATAGGGTCTCCAGATTTTTGCTAAGGTTTCCATTTCTACCGGATTGGGTCGGTTAGATAATTTGAAATACACTTGCATTCCTTTTTGAATTCCGACGTCTTTCACTGGTAGGATGTCAGGTCGTCCAAGAGTAAAGATCATAAACATATCAGCTGTCCACTGACCGACCCCCTTAATGTTTGTCAATTTTTGTGAAACCTCCGCATCTGTCATTGCATGGAGGTTACCATTCAGAAAGTTTGAACTCACAAACTTCTCCGCGATTCCGATTACATATATTGCCTTTTGCCGTGATAACCCAGCCTTTCTGAGGCTAGTGACACTTGACTGAGCAAGGATTTCTGGATTTGGTAGGATTCCACCCTTATACAGCGCAAGAAATCTTGAATATATGGTGTTTGCTGCTTTTCCACTCAATTGCTGAAAAATAATTGATCTTATTAAAGCCTGGTAGTATTTATCACTCACTCTTAATTCAGGATCGCCAAACCGTTGGCGAAGCAGCTGAAGCCCAGAATCCGCCCTTTCTAGACGTACACAGGATTCTCGGATAGTGTTTCCATTTGATAGTTTTTGATCTAACATCAGTTCTCCCCTTGGGAGGATGCTTTGCCAGATTTCACCCAGGTATCAATTTCAGGCTTACTAAATTTCCACAACCTACCAACCTTGTGAGCAGGAATTTTTTTTGCTGCTAACCATTTGTAAACGGTATCTTTTTTTACGCCAAGGTGCAGCGATATATCGTCAAGAGATAACCATCGATCTTCTGCCATGATCCCCACCTCCAGATAAGTTTTTAAAAAGTGATATTAATTTAGGATTAATTCTATGATGAAATAGGATTAATTATGATTACAATTTGTCAATCTATTTCTATAAGATGCGGGAGAATTCTGATTTTAGTGGTCGGGTTATTCCGAAGCATTTCCCCGAATAAACACCAAAATGCCGTCAAATCCAGAATGGTGGCTACCAGCATGCCTATGTCTGTTATTACACCTCTTAATAGAATCTGATAGTGGCCGTGAACTGTGAGTTTTGAATAGATGTGTCCCTCCTTAGAGGACGAGATAATTGTATGGTGGCTTGTGTCTGTTATTACACGCTAATCGGAAATTATCGTTTTATTTATGCTCCATCACATTCGTTTTTAATGCGTTTATTATCATTATTTTCCCAAAAAAAGAAAAGTGGATAAATCCGGGTAGAAATGTAGTTTTACATAGAAATAAATTCCCAATTTTATCTGTAGTAAAGGTGTTTATTAAAATTGAAAACAATCCCAAGTTTGCGGAACGCGATATGATTGAATTTGAAAATGTTCGCGGCATAGAGGTACATCAATTTGAAGGAGATTTGAATTGCCCATATTGTAACGAACCTCTTTTTATCGACTCACGATGGGATAGTGATTCTTGGGCGAATGGTAAATGGGCCGGAAAATGCCCTCATGTATTCTATTTTTATACCTGGGGCCCAGACAATCCTTACCAATTGATTAGCGTTAGATCAGATTTTGCAGCTGACTTTATCCAAAAGCTTACAATTTCGGAGAGGTATCTCGCTGCAGTCACCGATAATCTTATTCAACCACTTAATGATGATGAAGTGACTCTGTTTGCATCAGGTAATTATAATTGGGGAGCGGATATCGGTGCTTCAGTTGCAAAATCTAGTTGGCATTTCCCCGAAGTGGCTATTCCAGATTCTATTCCATTAAATTCAAAAATATTTCACATCATTCAATATCCAATTTACGTGAACATTGCCGTTAGCCCTGACTATCCACCATTAGCTGGGAGCTAAGAAAAGATCAAGCGTATGATCCTTTCTTTTCTACCCTCGTCTTTATGATCGATTAGCTATCACACCATCACTCACTCTCACCCACTGTCCATTCTGATGCACGCTTTCCCCAAAGAAATGTGACATGATCTCGGACGCTCGTGTCTTTGTCAGTCCCTGGAGGAGAGCACCACGGAGCTTGGTTTGCTCATCATGAGTAAGTCGGTCATCGTTAACCAGAGCGCCCAACCGGTCAATCTGCTTATCAGTGGCTGCAGTATCCATTTTCTTTTGTGTAGTATTATGCTCAGGTTGGGCAGTATTCCTGAGTGTATCCTCGATATCCTGAGTGAAGACCTCACTGATACCTGCACACCGGAGCGTAGCATCTATCATAGCGCTCTTACTTGCCATTTTAAGGGCTTTATTTAAATCGCCCCTATCCTGATC
>Ga0233437_1003932_pt1 | contig 18484 bp, 12 predicted proteins | sample SI_122_August201_FD_182714 | JGI IMG/M metagenome (GOLD analysis project Ga0233437, IMG submission 182714) | Seawater microbial communities from Saanich Inlet, British Columbia, Canada - SI_122_August2016_200_MG | ecosystem: Environmental > Aquatic > Marine > Inlet | place: Canada: British...
GAATCATCCAGGTGCCTACCACGTGATCTCCCGGTTTCAGTCTGGTGACGCCCGGTCCCACTTCCTGAACGATGCCGGACGCTTCATGGCCGATGGCGAGGGGCAGTTCTATGGGGATTTCACCGAGACAAAGGTGGAGGTCTGAATGGCACCATCCCGTGTAGGCCATTTTCATCAGAATTTCACCTTCCTTCGGCGGGGCCAGTTCAAGTTCTTCAATGGTCATCGGTTTGTTCGGTTCTCTTAATACGGCTGCTCTTGTTTTCATGAAAATTCTCCTTTGTGAAAATTGGATTTATAGGTTGTTAAAAGTTTCGGAAAAATCTTCCACCCCTATCTCTTATTCCAGGGTGGGGCCAGTTTGATTTTGTAATCCGTCCATTTGAAGGGGTAAACGGTCATCTGTTTTCCGTTCCACCACTGACTGGCCGTGCTCGTGAAAACGGCTACACCATCCTTGTCATACTTTACTTTTCCCATGACTGTTTCAAACTCATTATCAAGTACGGCCTGCCTCACTTTTGCCGAGTCGAGAGTTCCGGCCTTTTCAATGGCCTGCCACAGGATCTGGCAGAGGCCATACAGGGCACCCACGCTAACAGAGTATTTCTTGAAATGCTCGTAATATCGCTCACCCAGCTCTTTGGCCCCCGGAAAAGGAAAATCCATGGACCAGAATCCGTCGCAGAGAACATACTGGGCGTCTTTTCCAAGGGCTTTCCAGAATTCCCCGGCCCAGGTACCTTTCCACCCGTGAAAGTATTTGACGTTGAGGTTGTTCTCTTTCATTTGCCGCACGAACGTAATAATGTCTGTATCGGCGCCAAAAATCAATATGGCATCCACGCCAAGGGATTTGGCTTTAATAATCTGTGCAGAATAGTCTTTAGCGCCCACAGCCCACGGTTCGTCCAGGGCGAACTGATACCCATATTTTTTTGCGAGGTTTCTAAAGAGTCCGGCAAAGGCCCTTCCATCAAAAGTATCTTCCATGATCAGGGCCGGCTTTTTTGGCCTTTCAGCTTCGGGGAGACTGTTCCATATATCGTATGGTACACTGCACGCCTGTCCCAGATCGAAGAAAAAGAGGGTTGACCATTTGAAATGATGCTCCAACCAAGGGGGAATTAAACAGATGGAGGTGTGGTAGTATCTGCGATATTTTTCTGCAGTAATACATCCGGGTATGACGCCGAAAGGAGCCGCAAAACCCCCAAGGAGGAGGTCCACCTTCTTCTGTTTGATCAGTCGTTCAACTGCTGATGCCGCCTTTCCCGGATCACTTTCGTCATCTGCCACAAGCAGGCGGACCGGGAGCTTTTTCCCATATTCTTTTACAAAGATTCCCCCGGCCTTATTGATATCATCCACAGCCGTCTGATAGGCCCACCGCTGTTCGATTCCCGCTCCCGCCAGAATGCCGGAAAGGGGAAGGTTGCTCCCGATAAGGATCTCATCTTTCGCCTTTTTTGCTGTTGCCGGCAAAACGGTCCAAAGAAGAACGGTGAACGCAAAAAGGAGCGCAAAACCCACAATCTTCCTATTTCCTCTATTGATGCTTTTCCCCATGACTCTCTCCTTTCATTTGTTGTCGTTTATCGTACCTGGGTTGATTTTCAAATCAAAAATGCACCTCCTTCCCATCCGATTAATTTATTCTGAAGACGTTCTGTTGAAGGGAACCATCCCTTTTAAAAGATTCACTGCACCATCTTTTTTCCCAAGGCTCATGACTCCCTGGGGCAAGAACAGCATGACCAGAACGATAAATGCTCCCGAAAATAAAGGATGAATTTCCGGGAGCCAGATATTGGCCAGTTCAAACACTGAAGCCAGAATAAAGGCCCCGACCACAGGACCCATGAGGGTCCCGATTCCCCCAAAAATGGTCATGAGAACGGGCATCAGGGCCCAACTGAGGCTGAAAACACCCGATGGGTGGATATGGAATGAGTAGTAGGCAAAAAGGCTTCCGCACAATCCTGTGAAAAAAGCGCCCACGGAAAAGGCCGTAATCTTAAATTTCAAGACATGAATACCGTTGGCGCCGGCGGCCTCTTCATCTTCCCGAATCGCAACAAAGGCAAGCCCGATTCTCGATTTGATCAGAAGCGTCATGCACAGGAGCGTGAAAACGGCTATGGTCAGGGAGATAAAATAATAGGGCATCATGGATTGATATTGAGAAGAAGGGAGCATTAAACCCACCGGACCGCCGGTAAGGGATCCGCCTTGTGTAAAGATCACTCTCATGATTTCGCCAAGCCCCAGAGTGCCCAGCGCAAAATAGTCCCCGCGGAGTTTGGCCAGAAGGGGGATCCCGATGATAATGGCGAGGAGGGCGGCCCCCGCCCCACTCATGAGCATGCCAAAGGGGTCCATGTAACCGATCCACCCGGCTTTCCAGGCGATGGCGGTTATATACGCACCCAGGCCGAAAAAGGCATGCTGCCCTAAAGAGGCCTGGCCTGCGTACCCGGCCACCAGGTTCCATCCCTGGGCCATGGATACATAAATGAAAGTCAGGAAGAGAAAGTAGACCAGATAAGATTCTTCGGAATCCACCATAAAAGGAAAGAGACAAAGAACGCATAGTACCGGCAGGCCGCCGAAGCAGGCTGCTTTCCAACTGTGTCGACCTTTCTTTATCATGTTAGCTTGCATAACGACCAAACAGCCCCTGGGGTCGAAACATGAGGACCAGGAGAAAAGCGCCGTAGGAAATGGCATCTGCCCAGCCGCCACTGATAATGAAGGCGCTCATGCTTTCAATAACCCCTAAAAGAATTCCCCCAAGCATGGCGCCGGCTACGCTGCCGATGCCTCCAAAGGCAACGGCTATGAGCGCCTTCAGGCTGAAAATGAAACCGGAATATGGATCGAAGGGGTAGGTGGTTGCCATGGCCACACCTGCAACGCCGGCAAGGGCAATGCCGATGGCGAAAGTGAGACTGCTGACCTTGCTTGGGCTGATCCCCAGCAATGCGGCGGCTTTCATGTCTTCAGAGGCACCGCGAACGGCTTTTCCCCAGATGGTTTTCTTCATGAAAACAAACACCAGAGTTGTTGCTGAAATACTGACGGCAAAGGAAACAAGCCTTGTAAAGGAGATTTGAATGGCTCCCATACTGAGGCCCATTCCCGTGTAACTTGTGGTGACTGCACGGGTGTTGGCGGACCAGACAAGGGACATGAGGTTTTCAAGAAGGACCATCAGACCAAAAGCGAGGAGCAGAGAAGGGTTTTTTCCGGCATCGGCTATTCGATGGAAAAAGCCCGCATAGATAAGCCATCCAATGCCCAGGAAAATGGGAAGGACGAGTACAAAGCAGAAGAAAGGGTTCATGGAAGTCAGGGTGAAAAACCAGAATGTCAGGTACGCGGCGAGGATCATCATGGCCCCCTGGGCGATGAAAATGATCTGCATGGACCCGAAAATAAGACTCAGCCCGATGGCCGCAACGCCATACATACTGCCGAAAAGAATTCCGTTGATCAGTATCTGAAAAAAGATGCCGAAGGAAGAAAACCCTGCCATAGATCTATCCTTTCATTCCCAGGTAGGCCTGTTGAAAATCGGGGTTTCTCATGAGATCCTCTCCTGTTCCGCTCAGTTCCAGCCTTCCCGTCTTTAATACATATACATGGTCTGCAATTTCCAGCGTCTGGTGTACGTTCTGTTCAACCAGCAGGATGGTTACGCCTTCCCCGCTGAGGGTCTGTATGATCTCAAACATGAGCGTAACGATCACAGGCGCCAGACCAAGGGACGGTTCGTCAAGCATGAGAAGTGTCGGTTTGGCCATGATGGCCCGGGCAATGGCCAGCATCTGCTGTTCTCCTCCGCTGAGGGAGCCGGCATGTTGGCGAATTCGCTTTTTAAGGACCGGGAAAAGACCGAATACCCTTTCCAGCGACTGTTGGATGTAGGGTCTTGTCCTGGGTGGAAAAGCACCGAGTTCCAGATTCTCCAGGACCGTAAGCCTTGAGAAAAGTCTTCTTCCTTCAGGGACATGGGAAATACCCAAGGTCACAACCTCCTCGGGTTTTGTGCCGGTCAGCCGATTCCCCGAGAAAAGGATGTCCCCATTTTTCGGCGCGATGAACCCTGAAACGGCGTCCAGGAGAGTGCTCTTTCCCGCGCCATTGGAACCAACGAGTGCTACAATCTTATTTTCATCCACATGAAAGGAGACATCCCAGATGGCCTGAGCATCTCCGTGGAAAAGGTCTATCCCTATGACTTCAAGCAGGTGCTTTCCCAAGATAGGCCTCGATGACTCTGCTGTTCCTTGCTATTTCCTCAGGGGTCCCATCGGCAATTTTTCGCCCATAGTCCAATACAACCACCCTGTCGCAGAGATGAAAAACGGCATCTACTTTGTGCTCGACCCACAGAATAGATACATTTTTTTCTTCCCTGGCCCTGTTGATGACCTGGAGCATTTTCATTATCTCTGAAGGATTGAGGCCGGCCATCGGTTCGTCAAGCAGCGTGACCAGAGGTTTGGAGGCCAGTGCTCTGGCTACCTCGAGAAGACGCCTGTCGGACAGGGTCATGTGTGATGTGACCATATCTTTCTTGTCGGCAAGCTGTACCAGTTCCAGTGCTTCCAGGGACTTTCTGCGGGCCTTGTTTCCCCGGAGTCCACGGCCGTAGATCGATCCCACCATGACATTTTCAAGTGCCGTCATGCTCAGGAACGTTTTTACCAGTTGAAAAGTGCGCGAAATGCCTGATTGGCATATGACATGGGGCGATTTTCCGGTAATCTTCTTTCCTTGAAGGTATACATCTCCCGCGTTCGGTCTGCAGATAGAGGAAATCACATTGAACAGGGTTGATTTTCCAGCGCCGTTGGGTCCCAGGATGCCAACGATTTCATGTTCTCCCAACGACAGGTCCACATCGTCGAGGGCCAGCAGGCCTCCAAAGTTTTTTCGTATTCTGTCAAGCTGGAACAACGGGATTTCTGTATTCAAGCCCTTTTTCCTCTTCCGAAAATTTCTTTCCCCCTAAAACCAAAAGCAAGAGTCGTGCCGAAATTTTCAGAATGGATGAAACCCTTTACATCCGGGCTGTTGAACATACTATCCGGAAAGGACGGTAGATTTGGATTGTATCTTTTAGAAACAATGAAGTTGGGGAAACCGATGAACTATTGGAGAGAAACAAAAATAAAAGCAATAAAAATAAAGTGTTGGGGTATGTGTTTCGAAAAGTAACACCTTAAATGGGAAGCCCGTATCGCTCCAGCTTTTCATAAAGTGCTTTTCTTGATATGCCAAGAAATTCGGCACTGAGGCTCTTATTCCCGCGGCATTTTTCCAGGGTTTTTATAATAAGTTCTCTTTCCATGTCCCTGACTTTCAGTCCTTTTTCCGGAATCTCGCGTATGAAACTCTTTGAAGCCTTCTCATCTGTACGATGCTGCAGGGATCTTATTCTCTTAGAAAAATCTTCCAGTTCTATTCGGGATTTTCCGCAAAGAATCACGGCCCTGGCGAGACAGTTTTCCAGTTCCCTCACATTGCCCGGCCAGTGATGTTTCATCAATCCCTCCACCGCCTGGGCAGAAATACCTTCCACGTTTTTTTCGTACTGTCTGGTGTAGCGCTTGATGAAGTGGTTGGCAAGAAGAGGGATGTCTTCTATCCTTTTCCGCAGTGGCGGAAGCGTAATGGAGATCACTTCAATGCGGTAAAATAGGTCGCTCAGAAACCGCTCTGCCTTGATTTGGTCCTCCAAATTGCGATTACTTGCTGAAATCACGCGAACGTCCACTTTCCGGGTTTCCACGCTTCCCACAGGTTCAAATGTTCCTTCCTGTAAAAAACGAAGAAGCTTGGACTGGATTTTGAGACTCATCTGCCCGATTTCATCGAGAAAGAGTGTTCCCCTGTCAGCAGATTCAAATCGACCTTTCTTGTTGGTCATTGCACCGGTGAACGCTCCTTTGACGTATCCGAAAAGCTCGGCTTCGAGCAGCGTCTCCGTGAGTGCGGCCGAGTTGATGCAGACCATGTTTCTGTCCTGCCTTTGACTCAATGCATGAATGGCTTTTGCAAGGAGTTCTTTTCCTGTTCCGGTTTCGCCCAGTATCAGAACAGGCGCGTCGGTAGGGGCCACAGTACGCAACATATCAAAGATCCGTCTCATCTTTTTGCTGGTTCCGATAATGTTGTGAAAAGAATACTGCTCCTTTATTTCCTTTCGGAGATTGGCGAGTTCACGGGTAACCTCTTTCTCCCGAATAGCCCTTTCCAGCACCAGGCTGAGTTCTTCGTAGTTAATCGGTTTAATCAGGTAGTTTGTGACGCCTTCCTTCATGGCCCGCACCGCGGATTCGATCGTCCCGTGGGCGGTCATGATGATGAACGGGGTATTCCTTTCCGTGGCCCGTATTTCCCGGTAGAGATCAAGCCCGCTCTCCCCAGGCATCTTGAGGTCTGCCAGAACCGCGTCAATATTTCCCTTCTCTTCAAAAATTCTGAGCGCCTCAGATGCACTCTTTCCTGTAAAGATCTCATGCCCTTCATCCCTGAGGATGGCTCCGATTACTTTTAATGTGTTGACCTGGTCATCGACTATCAAAATCCTTCTTTTCATTTTGTCTCCCGGGTTACAGGTTGTCTCTCAACAGGCAGTGTAATGACGGTGGTTGTCCCCAGGTCTGTCCCGCCCCTGACGGTGAGCGATCCACCGTGGTTTTCCACAATTCCCAGACTTATGGGGAGACCGAGCCCTGTGCCGGTTTCTTTGGTGCTGAAGAAAGGATCAAAGATTTTGTCCATGTCATTTTCTGAAATGCCAACCCCGCTGTCCGCCATGGTAATGGTTGCCTGTGCCGTCGAAATTCCCTCTTTCGTATTATTTTCAAGCGCACTTGATATTTTGATGTTTCCACCTTTCGACATGGCATCCAGGGCGTTAACCAGGAGGTTGATAAACACCTGCTCCATCTGGTGTGGGTCTATTTGGAGAAGGGGGAGAGAATGGTCAAAATCTTTTTCAACCGTTATGGATTTTTCCTTCAGCTTTTCATCGAACAAGAACAGGGTGTTTTCCAGCAGTTCGTTGAGATTGGAAGGTACCGTATCCGGTGCCGATTGCCTGGCAAAATGCAGAAATTCTGTTACAAACCGATTCAAACGATCCACTTCCTCCAGTAAAAGCTGAGTGTACTCCTGGATCAGGGTGTCTTGAGGTCTGCGTCTTAAAAGATAAACAATGGCCCCTTTCATTGCGTTTAACGGATTCCTGATTTCATGGGCGACTCCGGCAGAGAGCCTTCCCATGGAAATCAACTTCTCTGAGCGTACCAGTTCGCCCTGCATATCCCTGAGGTTTCTGACCATTCGATTAAACGAACGGGTCAAAATGCCCAGTTCGTCCCCGGATTTTACGGGAATTTCCTGGTCTAAATCCCCTTTGGCTATCTGGTTTGTTGCCGCTACCAGCCTCTTTACAGGCTTCAGAAGATTGTAGGACAATACAATGACCACAAAAATAGCTATAAGCAATGTTATGGTTATCGCTTCAATCATTCTCGTTCGAAGGACGGTGGCCTCTTTTTTGAATTCTTCGATAGGAATGCTGACGGCAATAGACCACCCGAGGGAAGGGATGGGGGTATGGGCAGCTGCTTTTTTTCCAAGATAATTATAGCTTTTCCATCCCGTTTCACCCGCGATCATATTCACAACGAATTCTCGGAGGCTTGGATCAGCATATTTGGAGAGGTTATATTCATAAGGGCGGAATTGCGGATGTGCCACATTACGCCCGAGGTTATCCACCATGAAGGCATATCCCGCTTCACCAATTCCCGCGGTTCGCACCAGATCGGCCACTTTGGTGTAGTTGAGATCTATGACGACCTCGATAGGATATTTTTTGTCGAAATTCAGGAGGGCTTTTGAAAAATACAGCACGTAACAGGGATGGCGTGAATACCGGATGACCTCCGAGACATGAACGTCTTTTTTGTTTGTGGGAATCGTGTTTGAGAGATAGGGCTTCTGTTCACCAATGGGGCATCCTTCCGATTCAAATGCCGAAACTCCAACAGACGTGACACCATTCCCGTCTATAATGCGGATCTGGGTGTAATAGGGAGAACGCGCAATGAACTCTTTGAAGATTTTTGAAATCTTTTTTCCGGCAGGCTCTTTTTCTTTTTCGGGGAGGTTGTTGACGGCATACGCATACTCTTCTACCACAGGCAGTCTGGAAATTGTTTCCACATCCATCATACAGGTCTGGAAAATATGATCAACCTGTGCCGCAATGGATTTTGCCTGCATAAGCTGTTGTTCCCGTGAGAGGCGGGTCACCCTTTCTACCGAGTCATTGTAGGAGAGATAACCGACGATAGCCGCAGGGAGACAGACCAGCGGAAGAACAAATATCAGAAGCTTCTGTGTGATTGAAAAAGGGACTCTCATAAGGAATCCAGGGGCCATTCGTCAGTTTAAAAGTTTCCAATCTCAGGCTGTTTTCCTGAAGCCCAAATCGCTTCGGGATTGCACCCATCTTATGGTTTTCCTTGTTTGCTTTCACGCGTGCGTCCAGGTCACCCTCAAAACTTCTTCAAGGGTGGTTTTGCCTTCCAGGAGTTTTTTGACGGCATTTTGCCTCAAGGTGTACATGCCTTCTTTTAGGGCCCGGGCACGCAGGGTTTCCGTATCCGTCTCTGTTTTGATCAATTTCCGGATGGGTTCGTTGATGGGAACAAGCTCAAAGATGCCGATTCTGCCCGAATAGCCCGTTCCCCGGCACTTCAAGCACCCCTTGCCTTGAAAAAGCTTTATGGAACCTTCCTGGTTAAAGCTCAGCCCGTGGGCTTCCAGTTCCTTGAAGTCCATTTCATAGCTCTCCCTGCAGTAAACGCATATCTTGCGAACCAGCCGCTGGGCCAGAACCCCGATCATGGTTGCCTGGATCAGAAATGCCGGGATTCCCAGGTCAAGGAGCCGTATGATGGCGGAAACGGCATCGTTGGTGTGAAGTGTTGTGAGAACCATGTGCCCTGTGAGGGCAGCCTGAACGGCATTTTCCGCTGTTTCCAGGTCTCTCATTTCACCGACCATGATAATGTCGGGGTCCTGTCGTAAAATATTGCGGAGGATTGAAGCGAAGGTTACGTTTGCGGCCGGCTGGACCCCGATCTGGTTGAACGCCTCATGAACCATTTCCACCGGGTCTTCCACCGTGGTGATGTTAATGCCCGGGGAAGAAAGGGCCCGGAGCGTGGAGTACAAGGTCGTGGATTTTCCGCTGCCCGTGGGGCCGCAAACCACCACCATGCCGTGGGGCATGCGAATCAAACTTTCGTAAGAGGCCAGGTCTTCCGGTGAAAACCCCAGGTTTTCCAGGTCCTGGAAAAGGATTTCCGGATCCATGATTCTCATGACCACCTTTTCACCGAATGCCACCGGCACGGTGGAAACCCTTATTTCAGTCTCCACCCCCCCCTTGTCCGTTTTGATCCTTCCGTCCTGGGGTTTTCGTTTCTCCGAGATATCCATCCGGCCGAGGCTTTTGATGCGGCTGACAATGGCGGAGTGCACCTTCTGGGGAAAGTCGTAAATGGGGTGCAGGACCCCGTCCACGCGGATTCTCACCCGGCTCTCCTCCCGCCTGGGTTCAATGTGGATATCGCTGGCGCGCTGGTCGAAGGCATAACTGAGGATGTGGTTTACGGCGTTTACGATGTGCTGATCGTTGGAAGGGAGCTCTTCCGCCGATTTCAGCCGCACGTACTGCTCCAGGTTCCCCAGGTCGACGGAGGGGCCTGAAAACTCATTTTCCGCGGCGGAAATGGACCGCTTGAAACCGTAAAATTCATCGAGAAGCCTGATAATATCGGCCCGGGAGCTGACCACCGGTTTTACCTTCATGTGGACGACCCTGGCGATGTTGTCCAGGATTTCAACATCGAAGGGGTTGGCCATGGCCACCATCAGGGTTCCATCCTTTGTATGGACGGGCAGGGCCAGGTGCTTCCTGGCAAAGCTGTGGGGCAGGGTGCTGGTGACCAGTTTAAGGTCCAGCTTGAGGGGATCTATTTTTTTGTAGGGGATTTCCCATTCTTCTGCAAGACTCTGACAAATGATATCTTCATCCAGGATTTTTTCGGGATCATCCCATCGCTCAATTTTCAGGGCGGCAATCTGATCGATGATAACCGCCGGGTTAATGCCCCCGGTTCCGGACCCGCCGGAAGGGTATTGGGTTTTGCCGGTGTTCCCGTGAAATGCGGCCTCTTGACGAAGAATCATTTCTTTCTGATCATGGCTGATGAGCCCCTTGTTAAAAAGGGTTTCAACGACATTTAGAACGGATAGCGGGTTTTCCAAGGTTGTTTTCATGCGGAACTCTGTTGCATCAAATGCCGCCTGCGGCCTTTTCCCATGATCCGGCACATTATGGGCGGGTATTTTATCGGAAAAGATGATAGTATGGTTGGCCTCGGGAGTCCAACGGTTTTTAATGGAGAACAGTGAACCGGACGGGGATGATATGTTTTTTTTCATAGGGGGCGTACAGCCCAGAACCATTACCCTGGATGAACCCGCCTCGCGGTGTGATGCCTGCGGCCTCCATCGGCTAAAGCGCATGAGGACGGATCATTACCTGTCGTTGTTCTTTATTCCCATCCTGCCCATAAAAAAGGGGGACCTTTTCTTTCGATGTGAAGGCTGTGGCGCTGTGGCCATTGAACCAAATAGCGTCGGGGATGTTTCTCAACCGGCATCATGCCCTGAATGCGGCAGGGAGCTTGACCCTGACTTTCGGTTCTGTCCTTCCTGCGGACATGGCCTGAATGGGTCAAATGGATGATTATTTCCGTGGTCATTGTTTTTGACATCGCCATTTTCTTGACCCCTTGTTCCATGTTCCCTATAATCCGCTGTGTCTGTGGACATATTGAGAAACATTTTGGTTCGTTGTGATTCTCCCATAAAAGTAAGCGCATTCACAAACATGAAGAAAGGAGCTACAAAAAAATGAGAAAAAAAGTAACGGTCGTTGGAGCGGGAAACGTCGGGGCCACTGCGGCCATGCGTCTTGCCGAAAAGGAATTGGCGGATGTGGTATTGGTCGATATCCTTGAGGGGGTTCCGGCTGGGAAGGCGCTGGATTTGATGGAAGCCGCACCCATCGAAAAGCATGACGCCCACATCATTGGCGTCACAGGAGATTATTCACCGGCAAAGGATTCCGACATCGTCATCATTACGGCCGGGATTCCGAGAAAACCGGGCATGAGCCGCGACGATCTGTTGTCCACCAACATGGGCATCATGGATACCGTCGCCAAGGGCGTTGCGGCTGTGGCTCCCAATGCCGTGCTGATCATCGTGAGCAATCCACTGGATGCCATGTGCCATGTGGCCTACAATGCCAGCGGGTTTCCCAAAAACAGGGTTCTCGGCATGGCGGGCGTTCTGGATTCCGCACGGTTCCGCGCCTTTATTGCCATGGAATTGAATGTTTCAGTGGAGAATACCCATGCGTTTGTCCTGGGCGGGCACGGCGACACCATGGTTCCGCTTCCCCGGTTTTCAACGGTTGCGGGCATTCCCATCACCCAGTTGATGGCGCCGGAAAGGATTGAGGCACTGGTGGACCGAACACGAAACGGCGGTGCCGAGATCGTCGGCCTGCTCAAAACCGGAAGCGCCTATTATGCACCGGCTTCCGCAGCGGTGGAAATGGCTGAAGCCATTTTGAAGGACAAGAAAAAAATCCTGCCCTGCGCAGCCTGCCTGAATGGAGAATACGGCATCAACGATCTGTTTATCGGTGTTCCCGTGAAGCTGGGGGCGGACGGTGCTGAGGAAATTATTGAAATTGAACTGACCGATGACGAAAAAGCCGCCCTCGATAACTCAGCCAACGCCGTCCGGGGTCTGGTTGATGATATGAAACGACTCGGCTGAGACGGATAGTAGGTCAAAACCCGCAAAAGGGCGCAGGGTATGGTTCCTGAAGAGCCTTATTTCTTGCGCCCTTTCTTTTTGCCCTTAAATTCGCTCTGGTAGTAGAATTCCAGATATTTGGAAACACCCCGTTTCATGTCTTTCCTTTCGCAGATTTCCTGAATCCCCCGGATATCGTGGTAATAATCAAGGTCACTGTAGATTTCCGCGGAAATTTCGTTAAGGGACTGGGATCTCACCAGCTTTTCGTCCACGTCGAAGCCCCTCGATTTCATGACCCTGGGGCCTGCGAAAATCACCAGGGCGCCGGGTTCTGCGATGACAATGTCCCCGAGAGCCGCGTAGCTGGCAATGGCGCCACCCGTGGCCGGGTCCGCGAGAATCGATATGTAGGGGAGTCCGCTCTTTCTTAAACGGTTAATGGATTCAATGGTCTTTACCATCTGCATCAGCGCGGATATGCCCTCGTAGAGCCTTGCGCCGCCCGAACAGCACAGGCTGATGAACGGCAGATTTTCCTGGATGGCGTAATCCACCCCCCGCCTGAATTTTTCGCCGAATACCACCCCCATGGAACCACCGCAGTAGTAGAAGGTGCTCAGCGCCATGACGGTGCGCATCTGGTTGACCCGGGCGCTGCCCACCACCAGGGATTCGTTGAAGTGGGAATGCCCCTCCTGTTTGGCCAGAAAATCCCTGTAATAACCTGTAATAGCGGTCTCTTCCAGGAGCTGGTCAACGGTCAGATTTCGGTAGAGCTCATGGAAACTTCCCGTATCGGCCAGGCAGTCTATCCAGCCGCTGGCGCCCAGGATATAAGAAAAACCGCATTCCGGACACACATTGAAGTTATCCAGCAGCGCCTTCAGGGGAATCAGTTTTCCGCACCCTTTTCTCCGTTTATCGCCCTGCTTTCCCGCACCGCATTCGATCAGTTCTTTGTCGGCGGGTGCATGCTGAAGGTCACCGTAACCTTCGCCCACTTCCGTCAAGCCCGTAAAATTGAGAATTTCGATGTTCGGCGGAGGCTTTCTAAACGCTTTCTTGATGGGGGTTTCGATGTACCGTTTTATGTCGTAAAATTTTCCGCTTCCCTTTGACAGACCGTACTTCTTGGCCCTGATTTCCCGCCGCTTGATGAGTTTTTCAATTTTGGATCGTGAAAGATCCTTTATGGCCTTGGTCAGGAATTGATCAATACTGTTGGACATGGCGGCGGTATCGGTAACATCCCCGGAGAAGGGCACGATGCGATCGATCACATCCAGGGCTTTCAGGTCCTTGGCGCCCGGTTTCAAAATGGCGAGCGCATCTTCAATGCGTTTCGCATCCCTGAACACGATGGAGGCCATGCTTTCGGGGGGGGCTGTGGCATAAAGGGCATCCTCCATCTGGCCCCGTATGTCGGTGACCTGAATGGCCACGGCGCCGCCGCTGCCACCCTCTCCCAGAACCAGAGAAATGGTTCTGATGGGAATGGTCAGGAATTCTCGAATCAGCTGGGCGATGAAAAAGGCTTGAAACCGCTGGGCCGAATACATGGAAATATCGGCCCCGTAGGTATCGATAATGGAAAAAAGGTAGGTGTTTTCCGGATCCTGCTTGCAGGCCTCTTCCAAAACGGAAAGGACGACCGAGTGATCATCGGAGGTGAGCATGCCGTAATTCAGTTTCTCAAGATCTTCACTGCTCTGAAGATCCTCGGGCTTGGGTTTCTGCTGTGCCACAACATACAGCAGCTTTTCCGCATATTGACAAGACCCCGCAATCAGGGAGGTGCTCCGATAGGATCCGAAATGCATGAAGTCCGAAAACAGCCTGTTGATAATATCCGAAGATCTGGGCCTGAAGGGATGCCGGGTTCTTTTTTTGAAAATGTCAACAAGTTCTGGCTTGGCCATTGGATGTCCTCTGTAGCTTTTCGACTATGGATGGCGCATGTGCCGCCGATCCGGTGGCGTGTAATTCCATATTCCTGAAGGTTCCCTTACTATCAGATTTCAACCCGCTTTGCAATCTTAGAGCCTGTTTCTCATGACGATCATTCCGCCATGTCGTGTTCCGGTTGAAGATTTTTGTCCGGCAACGGCAGTCCCTTACGTTCAAAGTCACTGGCGGCTTCACTGATATTTTCAAAGAGCCTTTGGGGGGAAAGAACCAGTCGCTTGAAAAAACTGTAGGTGCCGTGGCTCATGCTCTTAAAGGCCATGTATTCAACATTCGGATCGGACATCTTTCCGTTTACCTGAAAATATTCAGCCACCAGGGTGTTGTCGTCTCCTCTCAACAGGTATCCCAGTACGGGAATCTGGTTGACCAGGAGATCCGCCGTGGTCAGCGGATGAACGCCGATTTCCGCATCCATCATGCCGGTGCGAAGATCTGAGCGTCCCTCCGCTACGGCGTTAAATACAGGACTTTCCATGGTCAGATTGCCGGCCTTGGCAATCCCATTATTGATGTCCAGGTGACCCTCGATGCGATTAAAATAGAGTCCGTCTGTTGAGAGGTTTTCAGGCCTTGTTTCAAAAGCGCGTGTCAAGCTCATGTCATCGAGGATTTTGATGAATACGTTACTCTTCCTGAAGACCCCCTGTTCCAGAAGAACATTTGCACTTCCCGTGAGGCTTGAAAGCAATTCCTTTGTTGTATTCCCTTTTGCATAAAGCAGGGCTTCAAGGGTCAACTTTCCTTCAAGTCGGTTCTTGACGAATGCCAGGGGCGTCGGCAGATCTTCCAGGGGTTGCTGGTCCATCTCCAGATAACTGGTAAAAAGCATCTCAGGGGTTTCCCCCCGTTTCAAATGCCCTCGCAACAAGAGCCTGCCCCGCTCAAAATGTAAGCTGGACCGGCTTACGTAAAGGTCTTTTTTACGCAATGCGCACTCGATTTTAAGGGGCCCGAATTTTGCCTCTTCCCACTGAACACGAGGGGCCGTTATGGTCAGATGGACGTCTGATGTTTCTACAAAATGGTGGGTCCCTTTTTTCCAGCCGGGTTTCATCTGGTCGCTTCCGTTTTTTGCAAAATGGACCGATTCGAAGTTCCCCTTCTTGAATTTTTCCGCCATTTCCGGGGGGATCAGATCATTCATGTCCAGGAGTTCGGAGTGAACGGAAATGTCCCCTCTCATGCCTTCCCATCCCTGAAATTCACCCTTCACCTGAAAGGGGCTTTTCCCCAATTTCAGCGCCAGCGACTCGATCAAAACGTCATCTCCTTGAAATTTCAATTTAAAATGACAGTCTTTAACGGGATGGGGAAAAGCCTCTGTGGCAAAAAAGAGTCGCTTCCCTTCCATTTGTCCGGTCAGCCGGGTTTTTGCCGGATTCCTGCGGGATGTGTTCACCGAAATCCTATACTTGAGTTCCCCTTTACCGCTGAAATTGCCTTTTTTGAAACGGACCCCCAGATCCTCAAGCCGAAGTTTTCTGCTGGATAAATTGAAGTTAAAGGTGTCCCTGTTCTCAAGGTCGTAGGCGCCATTCAGCGTAAAGGAGGATTTCCCCAGGTTGCATTGCAGGTTACTCAAAGTGAACCGTTTCCCCGGTACAATGCCGCCGCTGAACAGAACACTCCCCTCCCTGGAAAAGGGGGCGATGGTCATGGATTCCGTTTCCAGAAACGCCTGTTTCAGGTCCAGTGCGCCGTGGAAGGTCCAGTTTTTCTTTTTGGAAAGGTTCACCTGGCAGGGGATCCGGTTCTTGAATGTTGTGGATGCCTTCAAGTCGGGATAGAAATGGCCCAGCAGTTCATCCATGTCCGCCATGGTCACCAGATGCGCTTCCCCCGTTTGCCAGTTGTCTCCCAGATTCCCTGAAGCACTGATCCTCGATTTGCCCCACTGGCCTTCACCCACAAAATCTTTCCTACCGTCAGGGGTGATGGTAAGGGCGCCTTCTTTGATGAGCACCGGAAAAGGAATGTCCGGGTCATCGAGGGTGAAATCCACCAACGTGATCACACCCTTTTCTATTTTTGGAAAATGCCATCCCGGTTCATACACGATGTTGATATCGGCATCCAGTTTTCCGGACGCGCCTTCAATCTGGTGGAATTTTGTGCGGACTTCAGGGGGGATCAATGTCAGGTGGGTTTGCTTCATGAGGTCTTCCGCTCGGAATAATCCCGAAGCGGTCACACGCACATGGGGGTCGTCCACATACAGGTCTTTCAGGAACAGGCCACCCGTTTCGATGTACGAATCTCCGAAATGCCCGTTGACCCCGGAAACATGAATTTCACCTTTTCTGATTTCCAGGTCTCCCGAAACCCGGTCCACTACCAAAGCCTGTTCATTTTTAAAGGCGGTGAGTCCTTTGCATGTGATCTGGAGCCGTAAAAGGTCGGCATTTTCCCGGAGATTAAGCTTTTCCAGTCGGCGCCACGGGCCATTTAATGAAAAGAGGTCCACACAGACGTCGCCGCCAGAAAAAATGGGGAAAATGCGGGTTTCCAGCAAGGGCGGCAGCAAAGATGAGGGGAAGATCCGCTTGAAGGTTGCCAGCGTCATAAACGGACTCTTAACCTTCAGATCCAGGTGAGGACCGCCCGGGTGGGTGAAATCAAAGGTGGAAGCGCCGTTCAGTGTGAAAGCGGCGTTTTGAATTTGGAAAAAGGGGATCCTCAATACCGAGTCCACGTACGAGGCGTTGAAGGGGACGGACAACTGATCAAAAGAAAAGGCCTTTTTGTCATCATCGTTAATGAGAAGAAAGTCCAGTTCATAGAAGACCACCTTCCCATCAACTGACAGAATTCCATCCAGGGACCCTTTGACCGCCGCATTTATCTCCACGGTCCCCTTTTTGACCGGCAGATCTTCCGGCAAGGGAAGCCGGATCAGGGGTGTTTTTTTCACATGGAACCGGCCGTCCACCATCAAGCCCTCTTCAGCGTTTTCTCGAATGACCCCCCTTCCGGAAAAGGGTGCCGTGGTGCCGTCGTAAAGGACGGTACCGTTAAAGGAAGCTTCCAGGAGTACCGGCTCCTTCGATTTCCGGGACAGTTGAATGCTCAGATTTTTCATGGCCAGGCCGGCGTTTTCCAGGATAACATGGGCGTTTTCCAGGGAAACCAGCGGAAATGCGGCCAGTATCCGGGTATAGGATTTTTCTAAAACCGGGCCCTGCCCCTGAATGGAAAGCCCGCGATCTTTTTTGGCGGCCAGGTGAATTTGCGGGTCAAGGATTACCAGCTCAGTGGGGACGATCCGACCCTTCAGCAGCTCTCCCAGAGCAAAACTCATCCTGATCCTGGCGGCCCCTGCTTTCTCTTCCCCCCCCGCTGTGCATACTCTGAAATTTTGAGCCCTGATGCCGATGCCGTTGGAAAAATTGAGCGTTATTTTTTCAGCACTCAGCTCATACCCGGTGGCCTGCGACAGTTGTTTCAGAAGATAACGCTGCACCGGGTCGGTGTGGATAAGAAAATTGGAAAGGACTCCCAGAAAAACCGTCAGGGCTAAAAATAGAAGGACCGGCAGAAGGATGGGTTTCAGCCTTTTTCGCCACATTTTTTGAAATAGTCTCTCAGGATTTTTTCATGGTCGAAAACCAGCGGCTCCGGCAGCGCGTCATCTTTAAAAACGCCCACTTCCACCGCGTCATCAGCAGCCATGGGTCTGCCGGCAGCTTTTGCAACAAAGACCACGGAAATGGAATGATGCCGGGGATCCCGTGACGGGTCGGAATAAGCCCCCAGTTGATACGAAAGGGCCACATCAAGACTGGTTTCTTCCCGGGCTTCCCTCATGGCGGCCGACTCAAGGGTTTCCCCGTAATCCACAAAACCGCCGGGAAGCGCCCAGCCGTGGGGCGGGTTCTTTCGTTTTATGAGAACAATACCCCCTGTGTGGTGATTCCGCTTGCCTTCAGGTGCGGCCACGTCTTTGGCGCAAGGTGCGATTTCAATAATGATGTCCACTGTGGGAAACGGGTTTCGGTATCGGAAAACCGGTTTTCCGCAGTGCGGGCATGGGAGCTGATCTTTCATGAGGGTTGTTTTCTTTTTTTCAAAGGGGTCGCGGCATTTTCTGCACCAGACAAAATACCGTCTGGATGCCATTTTCAGAATATAATACACGAATCTGAGCCGGGCAACAACAAAACCTTTGTGCCCCTTCACTTTGAAATAAGGACGTTTGCGGGGAAGAATGTCAGGATGGGGTTTTCAAAGTCCGGTTCATTGTGATACACTGCTCCGGCAACGGCAGAAGATGGATTCATTCAAGTTCGGCGGGATTGATCGCCTTTTTAAGAAAGGAGATGCGAGATGTTTAAGAGATGGGTGTGGGCGGCTTGCTTCGTTTTGATCGTTACATGGGCACTTCCGGGTGCGGTTTTCGGACTCAGCAAGGACCGGTGGACCAACGAAAAACCCTACGGTGTTTTCTTCAACAGTTACGACCCCAATTTTTACACGGGCTTTGCGCCGCGAGTGCAGGAGCGTGAACGGGTCAAAATTCACATGGGCAAAGGCAACCAGGTCCGGGTTCGAATGATCCTGTCCGACAAAGCCATTGACAACTACCTGA
>Ga0233437_1003933_pt1 | contig 18484 bp, 16 predicted proteins | sample SI_122_August201_FD_182714 | JGI IMG/M metagenome (GOLD analysis project Ga0233437, IMG submission 182714) | Seawater microbial communities from Saanich Inlet, British Columbia, Canada - SI_122_August2016_200_MG | ecosystem: Environmental > Aquatic > Marine > Inlet | place: Canada: British...
TTGGAAGGGTCTGGAAGGACAGAAAAAAGAAGATTTTCGCTTTTTGCATGTTTCAACAGATGAGGTCTTTGGCTCCCTTGGTCCAGATGAATTATTCAGAATTGATACACCTTATGATCCCAGTTCACCCTATTCTGCTTCCAAGGCAGGGTCCGATCATCTGGTGAGAGCATGGGGGCGCACCTTTGGTTTCCCAATATTGGTCACAAATTGCACCAATAACTATGGACCATACCAATTCCCTGAAAAGTTGATCCCCCTCATGGTCATCAATGCCATATCAGGAAAGCCCTTACCGATTTACGGTGATGGATTGAATATCCGTGACTGGCTTCACGTGGAAGACCATTGTGAGGCTATTTATTCAGTTTTTCAAAGGGGCAATCTGGGTGAGACCTACCTGGTGGGCGGGGAAGAAGAGGTTACCAACCTCAGAGTGGTGGAAAGCATATGCAGCATTCTGGATGAGATTCAACCAACTGAATCTGGCAAAAGTTACTGTGAGCAGATCACTTACGTCACCGATCGACCGGGCCATGATGTCCGTTATGCCATGGATATTTCAAAAATCCGGGCGGAATTAGGCTGGGAACCTTCACATACATTCGAAGCCGGTCTCAAAGAGACTATTCAATGGTATCTTGACAACCAGGATTGGTGGACCAAGCTCCAGGAAAAACAAGTCTATGAGCAGCAACGATTAGGTGTTAATAAATAAGGGGCATAAATCATTTTAGCGAATGAAATTATAGAAGATCATGTATGACAAAATTCTGTTTGAGGCGGAGCCGAGTTTATTTTGTCAGTGATCTTCAATTGCATGAGCGTGAAGAAATGAATTCGTACATGCGATTTTTTTTGAATAATCGCACAGACACCTTGATTTTTTGTTCTGTTTTTTGATCAAGCAAAAAGTAGAGAGAAGTTAAGCAAACTATGGAGAATTAATTTTGAAAGGTATCATTTTGGCGGGTGGATCTGGTAGTCGACTTCATCCAGTCACCCGGGTTGTCTCCAAGCAACTCCTCCCCATCTACAACAAACCAATGATTTATTACCCATTAGCAACCCTGCTTCAAGCAGGAATTGATGAAATCCTTATCATTTCTACACCTGAGGATCTTCCACGGTTTATGGATCTACTTGGGGATGGTTCGAGATTCAATGCAAAGTTCTCATATATCGAACAGCCCAGTCCTGATGGTCTGGCTCAGGCATTTTTATTGGGAGAAGAATTTATTGGAGAGGATGAAGTCTGTTTGATTCTTGGGGATAATATCTTCTTCGGGAGTGGTTTGGCAGAAATGCTTCTAGAAAGTAAGCGCATTGTCGAAGATAATGGTCAATCCGTGGTTTTTGCCTATCATGTAGAAGACCCTCAGCGCTATGGTGTTGTTGAGTTTGATGAATCTCAAAAAGCGCTCTCTATAGAAGAAAAGCCTGCTGATCCCAAGAGTAATTTTGCAGTGGTTGGCCTTTACTTTTATCCAAATTCTGTGGTTCAGGTGGCTAAAGGTGTAAAACCATCTGACAGGGGCGAGCTGGAAATCACCTCGGTGAATCAGCATTATCTCGCTCAGGGAGATTTAAAAGTTCAAATCATGGAACGTGGCTATGCCTGGTTGGACACTGGCACTTTTGATTCCATGTTGGAAGCCTCCCAATTTGTGCAGACCCTCGAAAAACGCCAAGGTCTCCAGATCGCTGATATCGAGAATCTATAGGGTATTATGACAAATGTTAGTAGACAAATCTAAAGTGTGTCATGCTGAGCTTGTCGAAGTGCGACACACTATTAAAGAAATATAGGAAGCCATGAAATTCAAGGTAACACCACAGAGTATCCCCGACGTCCTTCTCATCGAACCTAAAGTCTTCACCGACGACCGTGGCTATTTCATGGAAAGCTACAACATCCAAGACTTTGAGGAGTTCCTCCCTGGTGTCAAATTTGTCCAGGACAATGAGTCCAAGTCAAACAGGGGAGTATTACGTGGACTTCATTTTCAAAAGGAACCACATACTCAGGCAAAATTAATCCGGGTTATTCAAGGCTCCATTTGGGATGTGACTGTGGATATTCGTGTTGGATCGGCAACTTTTAAGCAATTTACCTTTGCTGAATTATCTGCTACGAATCATTCGCAATACTTTGTTCCTCAGGGGTTCGCACATGGTTTTATTGTCACGAGTGAAACTGCGATAGTACAGTATAAAACGGATAATTTCTATCATCCTGCCTCAGATTCAGGCATCCATCCTCATGATCCAGAATTAAATATTCCATGGCCCCTGCCACGAGAACAACATTTGCTTTCTGAGAAGGACCTCCAGCTTCCGAGACTTTCGATCTTAGACCTATGACTTTTCACTGCTTTACTACTTTCGACCTTCCGACTTTTGACTGAATCCCGCAGGATGCGGTGGTTAGGACTGCTTTTAAATTTTTCATTTATAACTTTTTACTTTTAAGCTATCTTCTCCCATGTCCAAGACTCGTATTCAGCTGAAGCATCAACGCACTTTCGCCGGTCAGCGAATTCATCCTCGATCCCATCGTTCACTTTCGACCTTCCGACTTTCGATTTTGGGACTGCTTCTAACTTTTAACTTTACACTTTTAATTTCCAGTTGCGGCTTGGATATCGAAGACCCAACCCCTCCATCACCTCCGGTCTGGGTCCAAAAATCGCTCCCTGAGGAGTGGCCAGAGCGTGGTATAGATGCACATGAATCGGGTGGGATATTTTTTGAGTGGACTCCCAATCCTGTTCATGAAAATATTGCCAAGTATCATATATATCGAGCTGAATATTTTAGCCTAAATGACAGTTTAGGAGAATATACATTAATAACTCGATTGGAGACTGAGTTCATTGCAAGAACTGAATACTTAGATGAAGTTGTTGGTAGCTATGTAAGGTACTCATATAAGTTAAAAGCCGAAGGTGCTTCAGGGAATTTAAGTGAGTATTCTGACTCATTGACCTATATGCGAATTCCAGAAGTTAACATTTCGAATATGAACCCTAACGGACTATCAACAGCAGTAGGGAGTGAAATTCAATTGTCATGGAGCCTTGCTTATAATATTGAGTTTGAAGACTACTGCATTAGCTTGCTGACTAATGATAATCAATTTCTGTACCGGGATAATTTTCAACCTACTAATTATTTAGGATGGCTTGAACACTGGGATATCCCCGTTGATGTAGAACTAGTTCCCGGAACGGTGTACAATTGGCGTGTAGATACTGGAGCAAACTATATTGACGATAGAGAAACTGCAGGCTCAGAATCTTCCTGGGCTTCGTTCAAATATGTTGGCGGATAATTATCTTTTCTAGAATTATTTTTGAGCTTTAATATGTGGCCATTATGTCTGCTGCACTATGATCAAAAATAGAAAATATGTCATGTGCGACCATCGCCAGTAATTAGATTAACGCGCTTTTGTAATTTATAAATCATATGGTGTTGAGAAAATCAGATGTGCTTATGCTTGGATAACCACATTTTAAATCTACTGATGACAATGCGAGATTAATAACATGAAAGATCCAATATCAAATATGCTTCCTGATCCAGTACTACAAACCGAGGATGAAATCGACCTTAAAGAGATTTGGCGTATCATTCGAAGTTTCCGAAGATCCATTGCGTTAATATTTAGCGTCATAATTACACTTACCCTTTATTTTACTATTACTACCCAACCGGTCTACGAAGCCACCACGGTAATCATGATTAAAGAGAGTGGGTCAAATGCTGGGGCCATGGTCTTTGATTTCGGGATGTCCGGTTCCAACCAACGACTTCAGAATGAAATCGAAGTCCTCAACAGTTACTATCTGCATGATCAGGTCATTCAATCCTTGATTGAAGACGGTAGTGCTGATAAATTGGCCCTCTTCGGTACCCGATATATACGAAAACGTTATCGCTTAATAAACTATTTTATTGGATGGCTTCGGCAGGAGACTGATACTTCTCGACTTTACACAGAAGAGATGGATTCTCAACAACGCATCGGGATTGTTGGCGCCTTAAGAAATTCTTCTAATGTATCTAAAGTTAGGGAAGCGGATGTTCTCAAGATTGCGGTCAGCTCAAGTGATTCTTCTGATGCAATATTTTTAGCTAATCGGATTGCAGTTAGCTATCGTAACCTTGATTTTGCAGGTGGCCAGAGCGAAATACATTTTGTCCTCACCTTTCTAGACTCCCAAATAGTAATGTATGAAAATCGTCTGGCTATTGCAGAAAATGAATTGGAGAAATTTAAGACCAATAATAAAATCTATGCTCTTGATGGTTCCGCTATGCTATTGCTTCAAGATCTTACTGGTTATGAAAATATCTATTATACCAATATAGCCGAGTTGCAAGTTGCCCAGGAGCGGGTGAACTATCTGAAAAGCCAGCTATCTGACAGTGAAAGAGCTCTGATGGATGAAATCACGAACACCAACAACCCCATGATTGTGGCTTTGCGTGCAAAAATTGCTGAGCTGGAAGCACAAAAGGTTCAACAAATGGTCGATGAGGGCTGGAACGAAAGCTCACTTCAGGCTCGTGATTATAACCGACGGATCTTCGAAATGAAAAGTAAACTAACGACCATCACTGAATCACTCATTTTGTCAGGTTGGAGCGAGGAGGACCCTTTTGCAGCCTCTCAGAAAATTTTTAGCAGAATCGTAGAGCAGGAGGTTGAAGTTCATGCGGCTCGATCTCGTTCAAAAGAATTTAAAAAATTGGTGGATCAAATGTCTGCCCGTTTGAGTGATCTCCCCAGCCATACCCTTCAATATGCTCGTCTGGATCGCGATCTCAAGCTTAACGAGAATCTGTACTTAACCATGAAACAAAAATACGAAGAATCTCGTATCTCTGAAGCCGGTCAAATGGGCAAGGTTCGCATTCTCGATCCAGCACTGATCGCAAAGCGGGTGAAACCAGATACGAAAAAGAATCTGCTTCTAGGGATGATCTTGGGTCTGGTATTTGGGATTGGATACGCATTAATACGCGAATATATGGACAACACAGTTAAAGCTGTAGAGCAGTTGGAGCGTAAGGGACTCACAATTCTCGGCATAATCCCCGATATGGTTAGTAGTAACCCGAAGGGCTCAGTGGAGAAAGTAGCAACTCCTTCAAAAGGCGGCACCGAGTTTAAGCGTCGTCTGATTACCTATGAGGATCCCAAATCACCCATTTCTGAGTCATATCGTTCCTTGCGAACCAATGTTAGCTATGCGTCTTCGGTCGATAAAAAAATAAAAAGTCTATTGATCTCAAGCTCGCAACCCGGGGAAGGTAAATCTACTACCACGGCCAATCTAGCCATCGCTTTCGCACAACTCCGCAAGAAAACTTTATTGGTGGATGCCGACTTACGCAAGCCAGTCCAACATAATGTTTTCGGACATCCTAGGGGACCCGGTCTTTCTGAATATTTAATTGGCGATGTTTCAGATCTGCATTCAATCATTCATACCACTAAAGTTGAGAATTTAAGCATTATCACTGCAGGAGGCCTCCCCCCCAATCCATCTGAACTCTTGGGGTCAGACGCAATGTCGAAATTGATCGATAAATTGGAAGCCGAATGGGATATTGTCCTTTTTGATTCTCCACCTATCGTTGCGGTAACAGATGCTTCTATGATTTCCAGTGAATTAGATGCCATCGCCCTAGTGGTAAAGGCAGGTCAGACGGAGCGTTCAGCGGTCGATCGTGCATTGGATACTATTAAAAATGTCAAAGCACCCCTCATAGGTGCTATATTAAATGGGGCAACTCAGGAAAGCCTCGGGGGAAAATATGCTTATTATTATTCCTACTATAATTATTATTATCATTCAAATGAATAAGTGAATTACGTTACCTGCTAACAGTTTCCACTGGCCATATCAAATGAGATTCAACAGTAGATCGATTTATGGTATTGACCCGTGGAGCTATAAATTGCTTGCCATTGGAAACATTATTGAGTAGTATTGTTACTCAAAATAGGAGATAAATTTGCTCGAATCACTAATCACTTCCAAAACTAGGATTAGTTTATTGCTTAAATTTTTTCTGAATCCTGACATAAGCGCTTATCTGCGTGAATTATCTAAAGAGTTTGGGGAGTCGAGCAATGCAGTGAGAATCGAATTAAACCGCCTGACCGAGGCCATGGTCCTCCAGTCCTCATCGGAAGGCCGCACTATTCAATACCGAGCAAATCTCAACCATCCATTGTTCCAGGAAATTTCCAGCGTAGTGAGAAAAATGGTTGGTTTGGATCAGGTAATTGACAAAGTTCTCCTCGATTTAGGTGGATTAGAGCGCGCTTTTTTATCTGGAGATTATGCTTCAGGGCGAGATAGTGGCTTGATTGATTTGGTTCTTGTCGGGGAAATAGATCGAGCCCGACTGGAGCATCTAATACTAAGAACTGAATCGATAATTAATCGCAAAATCCGTACCTTAATATTATCTGTAGCTGAATGTGACGAATTAGATTCAGTTTTTTCAGCCAGTCCCATACTATTGCTCTGGGATTCGGAAACTGATGCGTCTCGATAAAGGGATTTCAGTAATTATGAGGCCGATTGGATATTGAGATTAAACAATTTAGTAAATTGTGAATGATAAATTGAAAAAGATTGGAACTTTATGCTGAACAATAAAACCATTTTTATTACAGGCGGCACTGGATCATTTGGTAAAAAATTTATTGAAACAGTTTTGACTAAATTTGAGCCCAAAAAGGTCATCGTGTATAGCCGAGATGAGCTCAAGCAATTTGAAATGCAGCAATTTTGGCCAGATAATGGAAAAATTCCAATCAGATACTTTATTGGTGATGTACGTGACTTGGAAAGATTAAAAATGGCTATGAAAGGTGTTGACATCGTTGTACATGCTGCTGCACTCAAGCAAGTACCTGCCACAGAATATAATCCTTTTGAAGCTGTGAAGACAAATGTCTTGGGTGGCCAAAATGTAATAGATGCAGCATTTCAAAGTGGTGTAAAAAAGGTATTAGCGTTAAGCACAGATAAGGCTGCAGCACCTATCAATTTGTATGGAGCTACAAAATTAACATCTGATAAATTGTTCATCACCGCCAATAATTACAAAGGTGATCAAGATATAAAGTTTTCTGTGGTAAGGTATGGCAATGTTATGGGTAGCAGGGGGTCAGTTATTCCATTTTTCCATTCAAAGAAAAATAGTGGAATAATTCCTATAACCGATGAGCGAATGACACGATTTAATATCACACTCCAAAAGGGTGTTGATTTTGTCTTGCAATGTGTTGAAAATATGTGGGGCGGGGAGGTGTTTGTTCCTAAGATTCCTAGTTACAGAATTGTGGATGTGGCCAAAGCCATTGCACCTGAATGCAAACATGAGATTGTAGGTATTCGCCCCGGTGAAAAATTACATGAGGAAATGATTACGGAATCTGATGCGATGAACACATTAGAATTCGATGACTATTATGTTATCGTTCCTTCAATACGAGTTTGGAGCAAAACCAAGTTCATGAACGATAGCAGCGGTAAAAAAGGAAGACCTTGTGGGGATGGTTTTAGTTATAATAGCAAATCCAACAACCATTATTTGTCCGTTAATGAATTAAGAGAATTATCAAAAACTATATGATTAATTATGGTAGACAGTCCATTGACAAAGACGATGTAAAAGCGGTCGTTGATACACTAAATTCAGATTTGTTAACACAAGGTCCCAAAATAGCTGAATTCGAATCGCTTCTAGCAGACTATTGTGGTGCAAAATATGCGGTTGTGCTTTCAAATGGAACTGCAGCTCTACACTTAGCGAATATAGCTATTGGTGTCCAAAGAAAAACGAAGGTGTTAACATCGCCAATTTCATTTGTTGCTACGAGTAATTCAGTTATTTACTCAGGAGGATCACCAGTATTTTGTGATATTGATGAAAAAACTTTTAATATTTCCCCCTCGGAAATCAAAAAAATAGTTGCGATGAACCCTGATGTTTCAGGAATTATTCCCGTACATCTTGGAGGACTTATCGCTGATATGGAGTCGATTTCAAGAATCGCTAATGAAAACGGGATGTGGGTAATTGAGGATGCTTGTCATGCGCTTGGTGGCCAATGGACCGACTCTGAGGGTGTTGAGCGAAAAGTTGGTGACTGTTCATTTTCTGATCTAACAATCTTTAGTTTTCATCCAGTTAAGCATATAACTACTGGTGAAGGTGGAGCCATTACAACTAATAATGAAAAGTTGTTCAATAAGATAATCGAACTACGCTCGCATGGAATCACTAGAGATGCTGGGAGTATGCGTGAAAATCACGGCGGCTGGTATTATGAAATGCAGAGTTTAGGATATAACTATCGCATCACTGATTTCCAGGCAGCTTTAGGGGTAAGCCAGTTGGCCAAAAGTGATAAATGGTCAGAAAGGAGACTGGAGTTGGTTTGTCGGTATGACCATGCATTTAAAGATGTTTCTGAAATATCTTCCCAGTCACATCCTTCCAATCAAAAACCATGTTACCATCTATATATCGTTTGGGCGATGAGGCGTAAGGGGTTATACGAATTTCTCAGGGAGAAACAAATCTATACCCAAGTTCATTATATACCCATTCATTTGCAACCATACTATCAAGATGAGTTCGGATATAAAACCGGTGATTACCCACATGCTGAAGAGTATTATGAACACGCACTATCCCTTCCTCTGTTTCCAACTATGACAAATGATGATCAAAATCACGTAATTACGGCTGTGAAAGGTTTTTATAGCAATGCGTAAATTGAATTTTGTGGCTGAGATTTCATCGAACCACAACCATGACCTAAGCAGGGCTATGAAGTTGATTGAAGCAGCTGCAGACGCTGGTTGTGATGCCGTAAAATTTCAATTATTTAAGATAGATGAGTTATTTGCGCCGGAAGTTATGGCGAATAGTGAAGTTCATAGAGCTAGACGTAAGTGGGAATTACCATTGGATTTTATTCCACCATTAAGTGCAAGAACTCATGAGTTGGGAATGGAGTTCTCGTGTACACCCTTCTATTTAGAGGCAGTAAAAGAGCTTGAACCATTTGTTGATTTTTATAAAATCGCATCCTACGAATTACTCTGGCAAAATTTATTCATAGCCTGTGCCGAAACAGGAAAGCCTCTGGTTTTTTCGACAGGAATGGCATCAGAAGCGGAGATTATAGACGTGCTTGATGGACTGCAAGAATATAAAGGTCTAGATGTTACCATTTTAAGGTGTTCAAGTGCATATCCAACACCAGTTCATGAGGCTAATTTAAGTTCGATTGTTTCGATGCAGAAAGCATGTAAATCTCAGGAAAAATTCTTTAATATTTCCTATGGTTGGTCTGATCACACTGTCTCCCCTGCTGTAATATTAAGTGCCGTTCTTAAATACGGGTCCCGTTTTATCGAATTCCATTTGGATTTAGACGGCAAGGGGGAGGAATTTGGGCCAGGACATTGCTGGCTTCCACACCAGATAGCTAGTGTTATAGATATCATTAGGACTGCCAAAATGGCTGAAGGGAGTGGAGTAATTGAGCCAGGCGAATCTGAGGTCGCAGATCGCCTATGGCGCGCTGATCCTAGTGATGGTCTCCGACCTTTCATTTCGAAGCGAAAAGAATTTAAATGATCTCTTCAAGCACTAAGTCTATCGCCATCATCTTGGCTAGGCTGAACTCCAGTAGACTACCACGAAAACAACTCCGCTTGATAAATGGGAAGCCGATGATTGATCATATCATTGAACGCTTGAGCGAGGTAAAAGGTATAGATCAATTAATTCTGGCAACTGGTCCAAAAGAGGAAAACGAAGACTTGGCAAGACAAGTCCACTCCTATGGTATTAAAACATTTTTCGATGATGATGTAAATGATGTAACTGGACGAATAGCCAGGGCCGGCGAATGTTTTAAAGCCGGGTTTATTGTTACTGTTTCAGGTGATTGCCCTTTGATTGATCCAGAATTTATTCAAAGAGGCATAGCATTGCTAAAGGATTCAGAAGCAGATTTTGTATACGTCGATCATTTAAAATACAAATGTTTACACGAAGGGATCGAATTTCACACAAAAGAGAATTGGGAAACACTCGATGAACTATCGTCTACCTGGTATCACAAGGAACATCCCGGGTCTGTTTTAAAGGAGGGGAATCATTCTTTTAGAGGGGCTGAAATAACTCCTAGGGTTGAATTTCAGAGACATGATTTTCGAATGTCCGTAGACACGAGATCAGATTTATTTTTTATGAACCAAATATATCAAGAGTTATCTTCTGATGATAAAATTGTAGATCTCCATGATGTGCTCAACTTGATAGATAAAAAACCATGGTTGAAAAAAATTAATGATCATGTACATCAAAAAGAAGTTGAAGAAAAATCAAAAACATTCTTATTTATTACGCAAGCTTCACCTGAAATTGGTATGGGGCATCTTTCTAGGTGCATTGCATTGGCAACTGAAATCCAGGAGTCATACGGCGCAAAAACAATATTTTATTTAAATAGTGATGAGATTGCATTGACGATTCTTAAGCAGCAAGGCTTTATCGTTAGTCTTGAAAGTCAGCTAGGTCCAAAGACTGATATTCTTGCAATAGTTCAGATGAATAAGATCAGCAGAATAATTGTAGATATTAAACCTGATATCCTTTATAGTCGATTCGACTTCCTGCCAAGGATGTATTCGCCAATTGTCTTAATTGATATCCTTCCAGAGGGAGAATTTAGTGGCATTCCATCTGTTATCCCCGCAGTCAATCTAGATCGTCAGGCACGTCCGAAGAACGTTTATCGGGGAAAGAAATATCTCATATTAAAAAGAGAAATTCAGTTTTGGGGAGATGCTCAAAATGATGTCAAGCCTGACCAAATATTAGTGCTGAGTGGCGGGAGTAGCATCCCTAAATCTCAGATCATCAAATCTTTGGAAATTTTTGAAAACAATGTAACGATAAAATTTATCATTGGTCCTTTTGCGAACAGAGAATGGCTAGAAAGTGAGCTGAATGATACAGATATTTTCAACTATAATATTTCTCAATCCCCGGAACAGATCTTCAGTGATATTAAAAAAGCCTATCTTGTACTCACACCATTTGGGGTAACTGCGTATGAATGTTTGGCAATTGGTACCCCAACAGTGATTACTTCTATTGTTAACCCAGATGATCAAGATATTATTGAGTATTTAGAACAAGAAAACATACTAGTTAATGTTTTGGAGAACTCTAATTCAGCTGAGCAGATGGGACGAAATATTTACAAACTATACTCTGACCCAGAGAAGTGTGAATCACTTTCAGAAAAGGCGAGGGCAAATATTCAGGCAGATGGCGTGAAAAATGTTGCGAATATAATTGTTAGTAATATATGAAATTTCATCATCTGATTGGAATGTCTTTCGTGGGTTATTGGAGAGCTTTTTTTAGATACAATATAGAGGATAATTATAACTTATTTACACCTTTGTAGGAGAATGTTATTTTTGGAAGGGGCGCGTATTCTGAAAAGGGAGATCCGTTTCCTGAAGGTATTTTCATCCATTGGCTAATTTTAATGAAAGTTAAGGGCGAACATGATTAAACCATTTTATTTAGATTTATCAGAGAATGAAATTCTGGAGATACAATCGAAAACCGGCGAAATATTGCATAGCGGAAATTTAATTCTAGGGCAACACACGAAAGATTTTGAGAATCAATTTGCGGAGTATATCGGTACTAAGTATGCAGTTGCTCTGAATACTTGTACTTCAGCATTGGAGATACTATTCGTTTCAAAAGGAATCGTCGGGAAAAAAGTTGCTGTTCAAACAAACACAAATTTTGCAACAGTGGCAGCAATCATTCGGGCAGGCGGTATTCCAGTATTCATGGATATGGATCCTAATTATTTTGTCCCAAATCTAGAAATATTAAAGTATACTATTGATAAACATGATGATATCGTCGGTGTTGCCTGGGTACATATTGGTGGCATCATACATCCTGAGTTTTCGGCCGTGGTTGAGTATTGCAGATTGAATGGTATCTTTTTGATTGAAGATTGTGCCCATGCCCATGGGAGTCAGGTGGATGGTGTGAAAGCTGGTAATTTCGCAGACGGTGGCGCATTTTCATTTTTCCCCACTAAAGTTATGACTACTATGGAGGGAGGGATGCTAACTACAAATAGTACCGAAGAGGCGGAATTAGCGAGATCAATTCGAAATCAAGGAAAAAGAGGGGGTGATTTTGGAGGTTTGCATACTGATCTTGGCAATAGTTGGCGGATGAATGAAATATCTGCCTACATGGGGTTAATCCAATTGTCCAAATTAGATGATATGGTAATGCGTAGGCAGGCCGCTGTCGACGGATTGTTACCTCTGCTAAATTTGAGAGGGATTGATTACTGCTCAACCAGCCATATGGATCAATGCGCTCAATACAAATTCATTATAAAATATAAGAATAATGAGTCAGTTGAAGCCATGAAGGACCTGTTTAAAATGGATGAAATAATTCTTGGAGGTGGAGTATATGAAGTACCTTGTCATCTTCAACCAGTTTTCCAATCTATCAAATTCGATAGAAATGATCTAAGGAATAGCGAAAAGTTTTGCCCAAAACATATTTGTCCACCGATCACTTCTGGTACCACATCAGATGATGTTTCAGCGATTTCGGCAAGTATAATAAACCACCTCATCTAGGGTCGCGTTACAATGAAAATATATGATTATGCTATAGTTGGTGGTGGGGTTGCTGGTTTGGCAACAGCCGAGATATTTGCCCGGTCAGGATTCTCAGTATGTCTAATTGAGAAAAATGAAAAGCTCTGTATGGAAACTAGTGGAATGCATCATGAATGGTTCCATTTTGGGAGTCTGTACTCGATATTCCCTAGCAATCAGTTTTTGAGAACCATGGTTGGTGGGATAGACGATTTGCTACTCTATTATAGAGACTTCGACGGCATGAATCTGAGAGTCAATGGTAAAGGTGAATTACAAACCATTGCAAATGAAAATGCCTGGATAAGACAGGATAACTTAAAATACATCATCACAACGCCAGAAAATAAAGATTTTAAAATACAAAAAACAGATTCCATTCGAGACTTGCCATACAAAGTATTTATGAAATATGCTTGGAAAAAAGCGATTAAACAATTTGTTTCCCGACACAATAGATTTTATCAGTATGATTGGCGAAAAGGAAACGCGGCACACTACATACCACGTGCAGGGTGGATGGATTATTCACGAGACCATATTTCTGAATTGAATAATCCTGATGTGAATCTTGATTCGACATCCCATTACACAATGAAAAGTTATGATAGCCCGATGACAGCCAAGCATATATTAAGAGATTTGGTTAGAAGTTATTTATCCTACGGAGGGGAAATACTTACAGAATCTCCTGTCGAGGGATATGAAAAAATTAATAATAGCATAAAAGTAACTATTGGACATAACAAAGCATCTATTTTTTCTAACAAAATTATTTTCTCTTCAGGTAAAGGGATTTCAAAATTTTTAAAATCCGATTATATAGTAAAGACTGTATTATCGCCTTTACTGGTTGCCTACCCAAAAGTCTGTTCAGAAAATATTGTACGATTAACCCCATTTATTGAAAAAACGATTAACCACTTGAAGCACTCCATAAGTGGGCAGGAATATTCTCTAATTGGGGGAGGCTATTTCGCTGCTGAAGATGATGAATTGAGGATACAACAAGTAGGTGAAGAACTGAAGAATCGTGCGAAAAATGTTTTCCCAAAAATAAAGGATGCACAATTGCTGGAAGTCTATTTTGGGAAGAAAACAGAGGTGATATCCAAAAAATCTAAAAGAAATTATTTGTATCATATCATGGAACTTGAAAAAGATGTCTTTTCAATCGTACCTGGAAAATTTTCTCTGGCATTCAGTCTTGCGGTAAATACTTATTTTCAAATAATGGGGCATTATCCAAATACCTATGTGACCTATGATAAATCATTAGATGTATCAAAGTATCTTGGGTCAATGAAACATAAATCTATGATAGAAAGTCTAGTTGATGGTAAGCATTAAGTCGAGGAAGCTAACAGAAATATGTTTAGATGAGATAAAGTTTGATAGTGGTGCAGAAGTTCATTATGTATCATTTAAATATCCTGCATCTGTTGCAATATTACCAATAACTACTGATAGAAAGATTTTGCTTGTAAAACAATACCGATATCCAATAAAGGATTATTCATGGGAAATTCCTGCTGGCGGTGTTGCTGAAGATGAATCTCCACAAAATGCTGTGAAAAGGGAGTTATTGGAAGAGACAGGATATTCCGCGGGGAAATATGTTCGTATTTTCTCAATCCATCCGTCCAATGGAATGTCCAATGAAATTATTCACATTTATAAGGCAATTGATTTATTTCAATCGGACAGGAAATATCACAAAGAGCTACTAGAGAATGATATGGAGCTAAACTTCTTTTCTTCGGATGAGTTGAATTCTATGATAAAGGAAGGTGAGATTACTGATGCCGCCACTATCATAGCTGTGCAATCAATAATTATTAGCCATTCTGAATTATGATTAGTGTAATCATTACAACTCAAAACAGAATTGACGATTTATCTCGACTTTTACCGGAACTTAAGAAGGTGAATATCCCTCAATTTGAGATTATTATTGTTGACAATGATTCCACTGATGGTAGCGCTGAATTTGTGTCGGAACAACATCCAGATGTCAAACTTATTAAATTGCATTGGAATGCCGCGGGAATTACTGGACGAAATATAGCTGCAAAAAATGCGAGACATCAAATATTAGTTAGTTTAGACGATGATGCCATAATTACCGAGCAAACTTTTAAGACAATATTAAATCGTTTTCAGGAAGACATAACTCTTGGTGTCATTCCTTGCTCGGTAATTAATGGAGAAAAGGTTAGCAATAGGAGTAAATATGAAGAGGGTTTACCGATTGATAATTCAGGGACTGAAATGTTTTCAGCGACGGCGTGCGGCTTAGCATTCAGAAAAGAAATATTCAATAAGTTCGGGTATTGGGAGGATTGGGGCCAGGAAGCTCCTTTTGAATTATCATTAATTATTAAATGTTTGTCATCTGGACTAAAGATTAAACGTTTTAAAGATATTAGCGTATTCCATTACCATTCACCCAGTGTAACAAGGAGCTCAAAGAAGGCACATTATAGTGCCACAAAATCATGGATTTGGTGGTATTTTAAATTTTACCCAATTAATAAGATCATTAGAAATGTGTTACGAATTATTCATACAGCATGTTATGCAATTATTGAACAAAAAACTTTTCTTTATATCAATGCTGTATTCTCTTCTATACGAGATATACCATCCATCTATTTTATAGAACGTCAGCCCATTCCGCTAAAATATTTAGAAAAAATTCGAACTACAGATAATTTTAAAGGTGGGTAGTGAAATGCAAAAACATTTAGTTATTAGATCAGTAAAAGCAGAGCTTTTGCCATTTTTTGTTGAAAAGTGGAGTATTAATAATCCTAATGATAAATTTGACCTGCTTTCACATGCCAGTGATGTTTCAAGCGGTGTTGAAAATTTGGAGAATCAGTATTCTCATCTGTTTGAAAGAATTTATACTTATAAACCGAACTCTGATTTTAGTGCGTTTGGAATTATTAAAAGCCTTAAAGTTGAATTATGCAATAATAAATACGCTAGCATAATTATTCCCCACAAGAGTGAAAATCTTAAAGGATTTACTAATGTCGTGATGCTTGCATTTGTGATATCAGGCAGAGTATATCATGGTAATATTGATGGTGTCTTGAAGTTAGTACCAAAGAGACACATCGTTAAAATTATTGTAGAAAGTATCCTCGCGGCAATAATTTATTTGGTCGTACTTCCCATATTCATCCTTTCTTTAGGGATAAACACTCTTAAATATTTATTAAATGCATCACCATCTAAACGTAAAAAATGATAAATAATTGCATTATATGTTTAGGTGCTGGTAAATCACAACTACCTATAATACTTATCGCCAAAAAGATGGGTTTTTATGTCATATGTATTGACCGAGACGCTCATTCGATTGGATTTTCACATGCTCACAAATCTATTGTCATAAGTACCTATGAAGTAAAATTGGTAATAGACTCCATCGGGAAGCTACAAAGCAAATATAATATTATAGGCGTTGTCGCTAGATCGAGTGGACCGGCTTTATACACTGCCGCTGCGATTGCTGAGTTTTTCAAACTTCCAGGACTTAGCACTAACATGATTACATTAGCTACAGAAAAATCCTCGCTCAGAAATCATTGCGAAACTCATAATATAAGCTTTCCTCGTGGTCAAAAAATAAACCTCTCAAAGCACTCGCAGACCAAACTTAATTTACCTGTAATAGTAAAACCTGATCTGCCTATAGTTGGTAAAAAGGATATCTTGGTTGTGACGGATAAAAGAAAACTTCAGGATGCTTTATCAATGGCTAGCAATTCTTCTTTTAATGGGCTGGTAGAGGTAGAAGAGTATATCCCAGGCTACGATGTTGGGTGCCTTTTTAAGGTGACAGGTAATAAATCAAAAATAATAGCTCTATGGGATGAGCTTGTTGGTGTACGGCAAGACCATTCAATCGTAGGATGTGGGGTGAGCGTACCTTCAGTATCTATAGGTACCCGCGCAGAGAAACTAATAGGAGAGTTGGTACAGAAATTTGCATTAACCCTACCAAAAATTGAAGCATTATTAATCTTAGCCTTTCGCATTGATAGAAATGGTATACCATATATAATTGAGCTTCACGCAGATTTAGGTGGTGATTTGATCGCAGATGAACTATTCCCTGCTTCAGACCCAAGTTATAACTATTTTGAATCATGCATATCAATTGCTACTAATCCTAGTATAGAATTGAGTGTCCCCTCTTTTCAACCTGCTGCCATACTTTATAGAGATATTTTTATAAATAAAAGTCCAATCTCACGCCAGGTTAATATCATTAAATCGGAGAGCCTCTCGAGGTTGCATAGTAAAATTGATCATGAGTTTAAAAATTATGATGAAAAATTTCACACCAAGCCACTACACTCAAAATTAACATATCAAAAAAATATCTAAGCAGGGGATAAATATTTATGGACGTATCAATTAACAATTGCCCAATTTGCCAATCTACTAAACGTGAACTAATATTAGATTTCAACAAATCACTTCAATTTATTCATAATAAATACATCTCCTTTCGCATGTCAAAATATTATTGTTTATTTTGTGGACACATTTATAGTGCAGAATACAATAATTCCTTATTGGAAGATCATTATAAGAGCACAAGGGATGCTAAAGAGGGGCTAATATATAATGAACTAGAAGATCTTGATGTAACATTTATTGATTTGATTGAGTGGATGCATATTGAGGGAAATATTAAATCGTCATCGATAAAAAAGATTTTAGATATTGGCTGTGGCAAATGTGACTTGTTAAGAACATTTTCATTAAAATACAATGAGGCTGAATGTTTTGGGATTGATTATTCGACAAAATCTATGGAATATGGAAAAGGTAAAGGGATAGAAAATATTATTGTAGGTGATATCTATTCGGAGTCTTTTGGAGGCCATAAATTTGATATTATCTCTGCTACAGGTGTTCTTGAACATCAAATCGACATATCCACATTTATGCAAAAGGTGAGTTCATTATTAAATGAACACGGATTATTAATAATTCAGGTACCAGATAGTCTTTCGATACTGAATGGCTATAAAGCTGAAAAATCAATATTCATGCATGACATTTGTAATGAGGAGCACTTGCATCATTTTGACTCTGATAACTTGATTAAATATATAAGCAATTTTGGCTATGAGTATGTCAATCATCGAAGTAAAATGCGTGGAATGTGGGAAATAACTGATATAATAATGAAAAAAAGTGGATTAAATATATCAGAGCAAATAATTCAAAAGAAAGTAATAGATAATGGGATAAAGCAATTCGAAGAAAAAAGGCAATATTATAAACATAAGCTGATTAATGTATTAAGAAAAGATGGACGTATCGGTCTTTATGGCGCAGGCTGGCATACAACGAAAGTATTGTCGACATTCTATGAAATTGAATACGATAACATTGAAGTAATTTTTGATCAAGATCCTAGGAAAAATGGACTTCAGATTTATGGTGTTAATATTGAGTTCCCTGAAAGAGAGAAAGTCCTAGAAATGGATGTAATTATCATCTCTTCGATAAATGTGGGAGGGCAAATCAAACAATATCTGCTGCAATGCGGCTTCCCGGATAAAAATATTGTTGAACTTTATGATTGATTCCGTGGTATTTCTTGGTGTTAATGACATTCAAAAGAGTGCATTATTAAATGCAAAATATTATGGATTTAACTGTGTTGGAATTGATATTAA
>Ga0233437_1003935_pt1 | contig 18480 bp, 10 predicted proteins | sample SI_122_August201_FD_182714 | JGI IMG/M metagenome (GOLD analysis project Ga0233437, IMG submission 182714) | Seawater microbial communities from Saanich Inlet, British Columbia, Canada - SI_122_August2016_200_MG | ecosystem: Environmental > Aquatic > Marine > Inlet | place: Canada: British...
CTTTCCCCAACCCATCTATATCCATTGCTCCCCGGCTAACAAAATGTTCCAGTTTCCTTTTGATTTGAGGCGGGCAACCATCCTCGTTCGGACAATAATGAGCAGCTTCTCCATCTTTGCGAATAAGCTCAGTTTCGCATTCCGGGCAGTTTTTTATAAAATGAACAGCGTGAAACATCGGGTGTCTCTTTGTTGAATCAACTCCGGTAATTTTAGGAATTATCTCGCCCCCTTTTTCAACAAAAACGGTATCGTCGATATGTAAATCGAGATTTTGAATAATATCGGCATTGTGCAACGATGCACGTTTTACCATAGTTCCGGCAATTTGAACCGGCTCTAAATTTGCAACTGGTGTAACCGCTCCTGTTCTTCCAACCTGGTACGAAACCGATTTTAAAACGGTTGTAACACTTTCGGCTTTAAATTTATATGCAATTGCCCAGCGAGGCGATTTTGCCGTAAAACCAAGATTGTCCTGCAAATTTTTTGAATTCACTTTAATTACAACTCCATCGGTGGCAACCGGGAGTTTGTGGCGTTCAACATCCCATTTTTTTATAAATGCAAAAACTTCATCGAGGTTTTTACAAAGTTGGGTGGCATCCGAAATTTTAAATCCCCATTCTTTTGCCTTTTGAAGATTTTGAAAATGACCATCTTCGGATAAATTACTGCCAAGAATATAATATAAATAGGCATCCAGGTTTCTGGAAGCTACTACTTTGGAATTTTTCATTTTCAGGGTTCCGGCTGCTGTATTTCTGGGGTTTGCCAGCAGCGGTTCACCAGCTTTTTCCAATTCTGCATTTAAATCATCAAAAACCTGAAAAGGCATCACAATTTCGCCCCGTATTTCAAAATTTGCAGGGTAATCTTTTCCCCTCAATTTTAAAGGAATTGATTTTATGGTTCGAACATTTGTAGTTACATCGTCGCCTCGAACGCCGTCACCGCGAGTTACCGCTCGAACCAATTCTCCTTTTTCGTAAGTTAAACTAATGGATGAGCCATCGAATTTTAGTTCACAAACATATTCGAAATCGGTGTTTATAATCTTTTTTATTCGTGTATCGAAGTCTGTAATTTCTTCTTCGGAATAAGCATTTGAAAGCGAAAGCATTGAATGCTGGTGTTCAACCTGTTCGAAATCGTTGCTGAGATCACTACCTACTCGCTGAGTTGGCGAATTGACATCTAAGAATTCAGGAAACTCGAATTCCAGTTTTTCCAATTCCTTTAATTTCATATCGAAATCGAAATCTGTGATTACTGGTTTTGCCAGAACATAATAGTTGTAATTGTGTTCGGCGAGTTCGTTTATGAGTTCTGATATTTTAATTTGTGCTTTTTCTTTGTTCATTTGATAATCATTTCTTCGAAGTAACGTCATGTTGAACTCGTTTCAGCATCCTCTTTCGACAGATTCCGAAACAAGTTCGGAATGACGTACAGTTCATCGATATTCCTTTAAAAAATTTAAAGCTTAAAAATACGGAAGATTTTGTTTTGGTTTAAACAATTTACTATTGAAATATCTTTTACTTTTAAACAAAACAAAAAATTATGGCATTCACCTTAGAAATAGGTTCAAAAGCAATCGACTTTAATCTTCAGGGAACCGACGGTAAAAAATATTCTCTCTCGGATTTTGTTGATTCAAAATTTTTGGTTGTTTTTTTTACCTGCAATCATTGTCCGTATGTAATTAACAGTGACGAAGTAACACGTAAAACAGTTGAGCATTTCAACCCAAAAGGAGTTGAATTTGTAGGAATAAATTCGAACAGTTCAAATACTTACGAATCAGACGATTTCGAACACATGGTTTTACGAATGGAAGAAAATAAATTCCCATGGAAATATTTACACGACAATACTCAGGAAATTGCGTTAAAATATGGTGCATTACGAACTCCTCATTTTTATGTTTTTAACGAAGAAAGAAGATTAGTTTATACCGGGCGGGCTGTTGATCATCCACGCGAGCCTTCTAAAATTTCAGTCAACGATTTAGAACGCGTTTTAAACGAATTAATTTCGGGCAACGAAATTTCAATTCCGGTTACTAACCCAATTGGTTGCAACATAAAATGGGATGGCAAACATAAACACTGGATGCCAACGGAAGCCTGCGATTTAGTTTGGTAATTTATTGCCAGGCTATTATTGCATTGTATTTTAATTGCCCTCCAGGGTGCCTGCAGGTAAATCCCTAACACAACGTATCGCGTAGCCGTTAGAACTCATAGCCGATGCCATCTTCATATTGTTTGAATTGTAACTCAGCATGATAAAGGCGGCTGCATCGACAGCCATAAAAGTGCTTGTCCACCAGCAGCCATTATTATCTTTCCCGATAAAAGAGCCATGATAAAGAACTTGCCCTGTTGACCAATCCACATATCCACGCTGTCCTCCGGGAAGGGCACGAAACTTATAATCATCAGTGCCATCGCCTTCACTTGTCCAACCCGAAATTGATTTGAGGGCCACGCCTATTTTTAGGAAATGCCCGTCCTGAGAAATAAATTCTCCTAGTTCTTTCCATTCTTCCATGCTTGGTAAGTGCCAATCGGCAGGGCATACACCTTGTACACCGCTTGGGTTAGAATTGCTGTAAACGCCTTTGCCTCCCAAAGCTGCCGGCCATGAATAAAGTACACCGAATGTTGAATCTTTATCATTACCATAAAAGCAGTATGCCTCTTCTGCACTTTTATCCCTAACATGCTTCCAGGCTTCATCGTCTGTAACTTTGGGGATTGAATTACCTTCAGGATAATGTGTTGTTTTTAAATTTTCAGCCATCCATACCTGATTGCCAATTTCAACTGCTAAATAAGTATTGAGTTCATAGTCGGTTAAGGTGTAATAAAAATTTTCAAATTCCAGATTCAGATCGTTTGTTGGAACCACTGTATCCACAGCTTCTGCGCCAGTAAAATATGCTTTAAAGACTAATTCGTCATCCTTTGAAAAATCCATAACTTTAACATCAGAAGTTGTATTGATAGATTTTAATTCTGATTTATTTGTGTTTTTTATGTTGTTGCTGTAGTTAATTCCAAGTAAACTTAAATTTGGAAATTTATCAGCACTTCTGTTTGAAGACAAAAGTACCTGGGAGCTAAGTCCTTTGGCAGTTAATACTTTAAGAATATAGCTACCTTGCTGCAGTCCTGAAAGCATGTAACGAACATGGCCGGGTGGTAGGTTAGTGGATTCTGAAACAAGTTGCCTGCCTGCCATATCAAATATTGTTACCGTTACATTGCCTTTTTGATGATTGTAAAACTTAATTGTCGCATTTTTAGTTACCGGATTTGTAAATGCTTTAAGGTTTAAGTTTTGAGCAATTAGGTCATTTAATGCCGTGGGAACATTTAATCGCAATGTGTCTGCACCCATTAACATCAGGTTGGTACCTTTCATCAGGTTTTCTACATACACACTGTCGGGAGCGCCGTTTTTGTCTTTCATACTAAAAGTAAGTTCAAAAGGTTGAGCATCTAATTGCGCTGTGGTAACCAGTATTATTACGATTAACCAGAATGTTGTAATAAAATTTGTTTTCATATGACTAAGGTTTTTGAATTATTATTTTTTTAGTAAAGCTTCTTTCATTCATTACAACTCTGCAGAAATAGACTCCATTTTGTAAAGAACCTACATCAATTTCAGTTGTTTCATTTCCAGCCGGGATATTTTTTTCAAGAAGTTTTATGCCATTCAAATCGTAGATTTCGACGATAGCATCCCCAACTTTGAACTCTGAATTCCGAACTTTAAACTTTTCATCTGCCGGATTTGGAAAAATATTTATTTCTGTTTCAGACAAACGATCTTCCAAAGCACTGGCAGTACAGTTCTCGGAGTAACTTGCGATGGCATCTTTTAACCAATTGGGATAAGTACTAGCAGCATTGGCATCGTCAACTTCAATGCAAAAAAGATTTGGATTTTCGCTTGCATCTAACAAAGGCTGCAAATAAAAGAAAATGGATAAAAAAGGATACTCTGTGCCAGTTAGTAAAAGATTGTTCCCGTTTTTCAGTTCAAGATTGCTTAACTGGTTGGCCCGGCAAGAAAGAGCGAATAGCGTGTCGTTTTTATTTAAACATAGCGAAACAATTTGGTTGCTGTCGCAAAACAAGGCATTTAGTGAAGTAAGTTGGGAAACGTCTAATTCAGGAAGAAGGTTATTGGAGCAATCAAGGAATTTTATTGCATTATTTCCCTGCAAATCAACAGTGTCTAGTTGGTTGTGAGAACAATTCAAATACTCCAGAAGCGAATCCTCTGTGCTGTTTTCTTTACCGGAAGAGGGTTTGTTACCCGATTTGGTTTCTGCCCATTGAATTGATGAAATCTGATTTGAGGAACAATTTACCGAGCTTATTTTTTGGCAGGAACCCAGGTTTAATGTTGTTAGATTATTGTTTTGACATTCTAAAATTGTTAAATCTGGATTATTGCCAAAGTTGAGTGTGGAAATTTTATTTCGATTACAAATTAGTTCCAAAAGAATTGGGTTAATCGAAAAATCGAGCGAAGTAATTTGATTATCGCTGCAAAGAACTCGCATAAGTTTTGGTGTTTTTGAAAAATCGAGCGATGTAAGCAAATTTTCGTTGCAACTTAAAGATACCAGATTTGAATTATTTGATAAATCCAAAGAAGCAATTTTGTTATTTGTGCAATTGAGGAATCCAAGTATTTTATTTTGGCTAAGATTTAATGACTGGATTTGATTATTAGTAAGGAACAAACTGGTCAAATTTACATTTTTGGTAATATCGATGTTTGAAATCCCATTTTCGTCAGCATTTAAAACGTTTAATGCTATATTCTTGCTTAGGTCTATTCCACTGATGTTGTTCTTGCTATAATATAAAGAAATCAGTTTGGTATTATTTGTCACATTAAGGGTGTTTAGCTGGTTCCCGGAACAATCTAAATAAGTTAATTCCATATTATTAACTAAATTGAGACTGGATATTTCGTTTTCCTCACAATACAAGTTCTCCAATCGGAGATTTTTACTGAGGTCAATTCCCGAAAGGTTATTGTTGGTTAATTTTAAATTTATCAATTGGGTATTTTTAGTTACATCGATTGATGTTAGCTGATTTCCTGTACAATATAAATATAATAGATTGCTGTTTTTTGAGATATCAAGAGTGTTTAATTCATTATTCCAACACTTCAGAACTTCAATCTTAGTATTCTTGCTTAAATCTAAACTTGTTATTTTATTGAATTCGCACTGCAAACTTTCAAGCAAAGTAAATCCGCCAATTCCTGTCAAGTCGCTAATGTTTTTATTTCCAACATTTAAAGTCGTAACCGTATTAATATTCGCTGTTGGAACCAAATCGTTCAGTGGACCACTGTCGTAACCCAAATCGATGAGTGCCTGTTCGAAGTTATCATCAGGCACAAAGGTTTTATCATCATCTGCAGCAATGTAAAAATGAAAGGATGTAAAATGTGTTTCCTGCAGATTTTCAAAATCAATAATTAATGAATTTAATGGGATATTAGGCATAAAAAATGCTGATGCCGCCTCGCTTGAGGGCAAACCACTAATTACAAGATTATTATAAACTACATAGTCTTCATCTGTATCGGCTCCCAGCAAAGTTGCGTTTGTTGAATCCCATTTAGGAATATTCTGGCCATCATCAACCGGATCTGTATCAAAGAGCTGAACAAGCCAGGTATCGATTATCTGATTATCCACTTGATTGCCGGATTCATCAGTTGCGGAGATCAAACAATGTTCAACATCAATGTCAACCACACAAAAACCCCAGGCTTCAGCAGGTGTGGTTTTGTCAAAATTAATAGTCAATCTGGATTTTGAAAGAATAGGAGTGCCATTGGTTCCCGAACCGTTGGGATAAATTTGAGTACGCAAATTCTCGGCATTATTTGCCTGACCAAACCTAATCTCAAATTCATTACCATCCACAAATTCTTCATCATTTAGAATTTGAATATCTCCATTTATTGTACCAACGGCATCCCACGTAAAATTTGGAATACAGCCATTTGTAAATGTTCCTGTTCCCTGATTTGTGCCGGTGAATTCGAAATCTGCAAATTCCTGGGAAAAGGAGCTGGCAAAAAAAATGAATGTGAATAAGGTAATTAATAATGTAAATTTTCTCATAGTGTTGGTTTTACTAATTTGATTAATTTTCGAAGATTGTTTTACAGGACCTTTAATGTTAGTTTCTTTGAATGATTATTTTTTGAGTGAAACAATTTTTATTCATTAAAATTCTACAGAAATAAATTCCGTTTTTTAAATTGCTAACTTCAATTTGAACACTGTTCGTTCCTACAGTGATTTGTTTTTCGAGGTGTTTTCTGCCATTCAAATCATAAAGTTCGATTGTAGCATCTTCAACTTTAAACTCTGAACTCTGAACTCTGAACTTTTCCTGAGCCGGATTTGGAAAAAGATTAAACTCAGTTTTTTCATCCATTTCAGAAATGCTTGTAACATTCGAGAATTTAATTGAATATGTTTGTTGCGTTACACCATCTTCGGCAGTTACCAGAATTGTTGAATTGCCCCGCACATTATCTGCCTGTGTTATTGCAACGCTGGCATTTATATCGTTTGGTGTAGCCGAAACTGTTGGAATCACGGTTGTTGTTGAAGAAATTTCAATATCGTAACTGAGCGTAGTAGGGCTAAAACCGGGAACTGTTGTGCCATCAACTTTCAAATCACTTAGTGTAACATCTGCCAGAGAGCTTAGTAACGAGGAAGAAAGTTTGTAAACGCCATTGTTTTGGCTGCAAACAAATATAGTGTCGTTTTCCACTTCTACCTCATTAAATTCGCAGCCGCCAATAAAAAATCTGCCAACCTGGATAATATTTTTTGGATCTTTCACATCAAGTACAAACAATCCCATAAATCCTGCTGTTACAAAAGCATAATTACCTACAACTTCTACATCATTAACAATCCCAGGTGATAAATTATAGGCTGCAATTTCCGATATCTGAGAGGGATTGGAGACATTCAGAATTCGTAAAGAATTCATCCCATCGGCCAAATAAGCGGTGTCGTTTTTTATGCACATATTTATTGCGGCACCCGGGGTGTTGTATTCCCCGACAGGTGTAGGATTTAATGGATTGCTTATATCCAGTACTTCAATGCCTTCGTTTGAATTGCAACAATACAATAGTTCATTATAAATCGTTCCTGAAAGTAAATTCCAGTTAACAGGCCGGGATGCCACTTCCCTGGGATTTTCTTTTTGCTTTATATCAATAACTTTTATGCCATAGGCCCCACCCATTAAATAGGCATAATCTCCATCAACCAAAACATCCTTAACTGATCCATTATTAGCCGGATAATACCGTCCTACGGTATGAGGGTGACGAAAATCGGAAATATCAACAATGCTCATCCCTTCCATTTCTGTTGCCAGGTATGCGTAATTACCTTGCAAAACTACATCCTGAACTTTACCTCTTGTATGAAGGACACCAAGTTCTTCAGCAGAATTGTTTTTCATGTTTAGTACACGTAAACCACCCAAATCGTTTGCAACAAAAGTGATATTATCTTTAACTGCAAATGCATTGTTTAGACCCAAGGGAGCTATTTTGTCTATTAAAGTTGGAGATGTTGGAGTACTTAAGCTAAAAAAGGAAAGTTTGTTTTCATAAATTACTTTCAAAACCACAAGGTTGTTGCCAATAATTGAAGGCGAAGTAAAGTGACCCGGGATATTGGTAAAACCAACACGGATTGGAGAAAATGGATTTTCAAAATCGAAAACTTCTATTCCATTCTGACCAACTATGTATGCCAAATTTTCATTAAATAGGGGTTTCTTTTTAAGTTGGCTTATATTTAAAGTAGTTTTTATCTCAGGTTGAAATGGATCGGACAAGTCGTAAGTACGAAGCTTATCTTCTACATCGGTAAAATATCCAATATTGTCTTTTACCCAGCACCCTACAATGGAATCGGTAAGTAGTGGTTCAGCATCTATTTTGGGATTGTCAGGATTAGTAAAATCAACACGAAATATTTGATTGTTGCTATCCTGAACAAACAAAGCCGAGTCAGTTGCCCCTATTTGCTCAATAATAGATTCATGTTTAAGATGCACCCCAACGATCGGCTCTAAAGGATTTGTTATATCCACAATATTTATCCCTTTTCCATCCCATAATCCATCGGCATAAGCAAAAAGATAATTTTTGTAAATGGCTAAAGATTTTTGTTTTGCGGGTAATGTAATCGATCCGAGTTCAACAGGTTGGTTTGGATTTGAGATATTAACAAGGTAAATTTTGTAATCCTGAATCATGTAAGCTATTGTATCTTTAATAGCAATGTCGGTTGCTGAAACATTACAATAACCATGATCAACCGGCTCTGTTGGATTGCTTACATCTAAAATTTTTAGCTTAACAGAATGTTGCGACAAATACTCCGGAATATATAAAGTTGTTGAATCAACTGCATACATTTTCATTGGTGAAAAATCAAGTTCATAATGAGCTGATTTTTTGTTAATACTATTTTCTTCTATCGAAAATATACCCAGTCCTTCATTATCCTCAGCAATACAAATAGATGAATCACCCAAGGCAAAGCAGCTAAATGAACCCACATCTTTTGTAAGTGTTTTGGAAGGGTTTAAAGGATCACTAATGTCGAACAAGCGGATACCCAAATCCGAACCAACAAACAAGGTGTTACCTTGTACTTGCATATCGTTAATACGGTCTTCATCTGTAATGCTATTTTTAAGTGTTGGCGTTTGCGAAACCGAAACATCAAGAATATCCATTCCCTTTTCTATTAGGTAGCTGGCATACAGGTAGTTGTTGTGCTGTGTTAATCTGTAAATATCATGAGTGGTTGTTACTGTACTATTAATTTCTAGTGCTTGTAGGTCGGTTTGATCTATTACTATTAATCCGGCAGAACGACACGAACAATAAATATAATTCCCGTTGGGTATAACATCGTAAACAGTTCCCGATATATCCAACTCATCAAGTAAAATAGGTTGTGTCGGTGTTGAAATATCATATACTGCCAAACCATTATTAAATCGTGCTACATATAAACAATTGTCAGAAATACGTAGCTTTCTGTTAATGCATTCCAGTTGATTTACAAGATCCATATTTTCAGGATCGGAAATATCAACAACACAAATGCCTGCATCAAAGCTTCCTACATAGGCGGTGTTACCCATAATAGCAATATCGCTAATAGTATTGGGTAAATTTTTAACGCCGGTTATCCGGGAACTTTCGAGATGGATGGAGTATAGAAATGTACCAAAGCCTGCAAAAACATGAGTATTTGTCATGGCAACGGCCCGGCATTTCCCCCCTCCCCAATGCGACTCAAGTTCGATTTGTGCAGTAAGTGCTGAACTAACAAAAATCAGAGATAAGAAAATGTAAAAAGTAAACCTTGCAGTTTTCATTGTATTGTTATTTGAAGTATTCATGATTCATAGTTTAAATTGAGTGAAAAGCCAATGCCTCGGCGCTTGTATCGCGTTCCTGCTAATCACCTTGCGATGTAATCGCCGGGGAGCGAAGCTATCTCCAAACAATAATTTTTCTGGTTACGTACTTATTATCAAATCGTATTTTGCAGAAATAAATCCCGTTGATTATTTGGCTTACATCTACCTCAAGATTTATACTGTCTAAAGAAATTTGTTTTTCGAGGTGTTTTATGCCATTCAAATCGAAAAGTTCGATTGTAGCATCTCCAACTCTAAACTTTGAACTTTGAACACTGAACTTGTTTTGCGCCGGATTTGGAAAAATCTTGATTTCTGTTTCAGATAAACGATCTTCCAAAGCACTGGAATTACAGTTTTCGGAATAACTCGCCATAGCATCTTTATACCAGAATTGATATCCCGATGAAGCTACTGCATCATCTACCTGAATACACAAAAGGTTCGGATTAACTCTTGCATCCAAGCCAGCATAATTTTCGTCACCTTGCATGTCTGCATTATTTCCATTTTTCAGGTTGAGCGATGTAAGTGCGTTATTGTGGCAAATCAATTGCATCAAGGCTGTGTCTAAACTCACATCGAGGGATGTCAATAAATTGTTGTTGCAAATAATGGATCGTATTGCGATATTGTCGCTCAGGTCAATAGTAGTAAGTGAGTTATTATTACATACCAACCAATCAAGGGAAATGCAGCCACTTATGTTAATTGAGGTAAGCACATTTTCAGAACAAAATAACCATTCCAGATCAGCGCATCCATTTACATTTAGTGTAGTCAGTGCATTATTGTGACAATCTAAATTATACAAGGCACTGTTGGTACTAAGGTCTAGCGAAATAATTGCATTCTCGTAACAATGCAGGTATTTCAATGCTGCAAGGCCATTGGTATTTATCGAAGTGAGCGAATTCTCAATACAAAGCAGTTCCTCCAGTACAGTACAATTACTCACATCAATAGAAGTAAGCGAGTTTTTTTTGCAGTTTATAAACTCCAGCGAGGTACAGTCATCCACATTTAAAGAGGTAAGAAAATTATCATAACAACGCAAATACACAAGGGATGAGCAATTACTCAGGTTAATTGAAGTTAGCTCGTTTCTGTAGCAATCGAGATTTTCCAATTCCTTACAATTACTAACATCAAGCGTTGTTAGGAAATTGTCGTAACAATGCAGCTTTTTTAAGGCCACAAAGTCTTCTATACCTGTCAGGTCCGATATTTCCTTTTCCCACACATAAAGAGAAGTTAGTGTGTCTATATTTGCTGTAAACACAGAATCGTCGGGTGAACCCGAATCGAGCCCGAGTTTTATTAGTTCGTTTTCGAAATTATCATCCGGCACATAAGTTTTTTGTGCACTGCATGTAAATTGAAATGCCAAAGCAATAAATGCAATTGTAATAATTCGAGTAAAATAATGTTTCATGATGGTATTTTTTAAAATTTTGTTTATTGTGTTTATTTGTGGATTCCATCTAGTTGAATTGTAAAATTTAAAGGTAGAATCCGTTTAATTAATCCACTTTACATTTTTAAATGAGTTGAAATAAGTTGTATAATTATTTTATGTTGTTCAGTAGATATTGGAAGTAATTGGGATTTGTTAAGTTCGATAAAACCTGGACTTTGATTTGGAATTCCAGTGATGTGATTTACATTCACCAAATGATTCGAGTGGATTCTTATAAAACCGTGGTTTTTTAATTGTGACTCGATACTTCCGATTGGTTCGGCAATTTCCGATAAGGTGTTATCAATAAAATGGATTGCCGTTTTTTTATTTTTTGCTTCGAAACGAATAATTTCGTTGTCTTTATAAAACAGCATCTGCCCTTTTAAAACAATTTTGATCATGGTTATCAGAATAATTCATAATCAAGTTACAACAGGTTCTATTGAAAAATTAGGGCCATTTATTATTTGCGGGGCTTGGATTATTATTCGTTGAAGGGTGGGAACAAAAAATAAATTACATTGAGTCTGTCTATAAAGTAAGTGTTTGAGCTATAAAGTTCGAATTTAAGGCTTGCGAAGTCAGAAAATAAATGAGTTTACTTTTGTAAATGACTGTTTTTCTGACAAGCGTAACGCAGAAGTCGGACTTTAAAGACAAAGACTACATGGTGTCAAACAAACGAAACAATTCCTCTTTATTTCGAGTTGAAACCGGAACCATAGATTTGTTATTCATTACAAGATAACCACCGTCTGTTTTGTCGTACCGTAAAATATGGTCGAGGTTAACGAGGTGAGATTGGTGGGTTCGGAAAAATCCGGTTTGTCCGAGCAATTCATCGTATTCTTTTAAGGGTTTCGAAACAAGTAGGTTTTCACCTCCTTCAAGAAAAAAAGTTGTATAATTTACATCGGCCTGGCAGCGAATGATTTGTTTAACATTAATAATGTGAATGCTTTCGGCAGTTTTCAGCACTATCTTTTTAAGTTTTTCGAGGTTCGAAAGCAGGGTGCTAATTTTTAATACCGTCTCTTCTTTGTTGAAACTATCGTTTGCTTTTTCTACGGCTTGTAATAATTCGGCTGCACGAATCGGTTTTAATATATAATCAATTGCACTGTACTTGAAAGCTTTTACAGCATATTCTTCGTGGGCAGTTATAAAAATTACTTTAAAGTTTATTTTTTCAAACTGTTTAAGTAAATCAAAACCGCTTCCATCCGGCATGTTTATATCCAATAAAACCAGATCTGGCGATTTTGATATTATCAATTCATATCCCGATTTTACATCACTTGCTTCTCCTACAATGTTTAATTCAATCGCACTCATTCCGAGAATGTTAATAATCGTGTCCCGTGCTTTTGGTTCGTCGTCGATAATTGCTATTGAAATCATTGTCAGGAATTAATGTGTAATAAAGGTAAGGGTTTTAAATCAATTTATAGGGCAACATAATTTCTACTTTTGTTCCGGATGGTTGACCACTTTCATCTTTTAAGTCAATAATTTTTAACAAGAATTTATATTTGTGTTTTTTACTCAAAATAGTTAACCTCTCTTTTGTAATATCAAGTGCTAACGAACGGTGTTGTTCTCTTTTTTTTATTTCTCCTGCTTTTTCCCTGCCAATTCCATCATCTTCAATTGTAATTTTAATACAACAGTTTTTTATAACAGAATAAACTAATTTTAAATTTCCCTTTCCGGGTTTGTGCCGTAGTCCGTGTTCAATGGCATTTTCAATAAATGGTTGGGCAAACATTGGTGGTAGCATCGTATTTTCAGGTTCAATATTATTCAACAATTCTACAGAAAAATCAAATTTCTTTTCAAAACGTAAACTCTGAAGTTCAAGATAATTCTCTAAGGTTTCTATTTCCTTTTTTAATGAAACATATTCAACCCTTGAATTCTCTAAAATTAATCTTACCAACTCTGCAAATTTTGCCAGATAATCACCGGCAGCAACAGGTTCTTTTTTATAAATGTAACTTTGAATGGCAATTAACGAATTGAAAATAAAATGAGGATTCATTTGCGAACGTAATAACCTTTGTTCCAGCTCAATTGCATTGTGTTTCGATTTAAGCAGATTTTGCTTTCGTAATAAAAATCCAACCAATATTAACAATGCTATAATTGCAATTAGCGCAAATAACATTCTGTTTCGTCGGCTAAGTTTTAAATCCTGTATTTCATTTTTTTCGGTTAAAAAATCCAGTTGTTGTTCATTTTTTTCCGATTCGTACTTTACCTCCATTTCTTTTATGGCTTTGTATTTTTCGGCATTAAAAAGACTGTCTTTTAAAAGAGAATACTCCCTGAAATATTGAAGAGCTAAGTGAGGTTGATTAAGAATTTTGTAAATGTTAGAAATATTAGATTTGGCTTTAATCATTAACTCCAACGACCCATTTCCTTCTGCCGTTTCTAAACTACTTGTAAAAAGTTCGAGGGCTTTCTGGTAATCTTGTAAATAGAAATAGGTTTGTCCTAAATTACCTTCAATTTCAGCAATACTCGTTTTGTCGTTTTTGAGCTGCGAAATTTCCAAAGCTTTTTCATAATATTCAATTGCTTTGTAATGGTCGCCTTCATTTAACCAGCTATTTCCCATCAGAATATTACAGAAGTCGCGTTCGTGTTGATATCCGGTTTCATCGTACAATAAAATGGCTTTCTGTAAAAAACTACGGGCAGTTTTATATTGTCCAGTTTTTATATGTACATCCCCGGTATTCAAATAAATGGAAATTTGCCTGACCTTATCGTTTTCTTCACTTGCCAATTCGAGCGATTTGTTGAAATATTCCAGTGCTTTATCATAGTCAAGTTGTTTGTTGTAAATATCTCCAATGTTTTGATAACACGCTGCTATTCTGCGATTTTCTCCCAGGGTTTCCATAATTTTCAGAGCTTCTAAATAATGTTTCTGAGCAATATTTAAAAACCCTTTTTCTTTATAAACATTCCCGATATTTATTTGGCAGCTTGCTATCCAACTTGTGTCGGTCGATTGTTTTGCCAATTTAAGTGCTTGATTGTAATAGTTTAGTGCCTGGTTGTAATCTCCCTGATTTTTATACACAATTCCAATCTCACTCATGCATTCCGAAATCAACACCGAGTTACCTACAACCTTTGCAACTTCCAGTGCATTATTAAAATACCCGATTGCTTTTGAATATTCATTTTTGTAGAAATATTCTATTCCAAATTCAATTAAAGCGCGAATTTCAAAATTTCTATAAGTAGTAATTAGTTCTCTGTTTGAACCTTCATTTTCTTCAATTTCAACAAGATTATTTTGAATAATTTTTAAAGCTTTCTCGAAATAAAACAAAAGTGAATCTGACGGACCATTAATAAACTGATAACCCAATTCAAACAATTCATTCACTTTTATTGTATCACTCGCAGGATTTTCTAACCTTGACTTTCTTTGATTCTGTTTTTGAATTTCGTTTTCGGCTTTTACATTCAATGTATTAAATGTAAAACACATTAATAAAAAAGAAAGAATAACTGATTTTGAAAACGATTGCATTTTTGTATGCTTTACACAAATATATGAATTAGGCGTGAAAAATACAGAAGATAATAATTTTTGCCGCTGAGCATAATTCAAGGTTGTTGGTTTTTTAGTAAGTTTACCTTCAAAATAATTCACATCAATAAACCTTATAAAATGAAAAATATCAAAACGATTCTTATTGCAGTATTTGTTGTTGCAACTCTTTTAGCAACTGCGCAAAATTCGAAAAAAGATTTTTACGGAATGTGGACAATCGATATTGAAGGTGGCTCGGTTGGCTGGCTTAATGTTCACGAAGACAGTGGTTTCCTCGATGCCGAATTGCTTTGGCGCGGTGGCAGCGTAGTTCCGGTTGCGCATGTTTATTTTGTTGACGATAATAATCTGGTTGTTACCCGCACCGGCGAAAGGGTAAAATCCGATGACCGAAAACACGTGGTTACTCAAACTTTCAATTTTAAAAGAAAAGGCGATAAACTGGAGGGAGTTCTCGTTGAACCTTCCAGAGATGGAATGGGTGCAAATAAAACAAAATTTAAAGGTTGGAAATTACCCGATGTTGGGCCGGCTCCTGATTTATCAAAGGTAAAATACGGAGAACCAATCGAACTTTTTAATGGAAAAGATTTAACAGGCTGGAAACTAATAAACCCAAAACAAGCCAATGGTTTTAAAGTGCTTGACGGTGTTCTAATTAACGATCCGGTGAATGAAACCGGTGAACGTGTACGTTTTGGTAATTTACGTACTGAAAAAGATTTCGGGGATTTCAATATAAAATTGGATGTTAATGTTCCTGCACACAGTAACAGTGGTGTTTATTTGCGTGGAATGTACGAAATTCAGGTTGTAGATTCGTACGGAAATGAACTGGATTCGCATAATATGGGCGGATTATATAGCCGGGTATCTCCAACTCAAGCAGCAGAAAAGCAAGGTGGCGAATGGCAAACCATGGATATTACATTATGCCAAAGACATGTAACCGTAATTTTAAATGGTAAACTGATTATTGATAACCAGCCAGCCTACGGACCAACTGGTGGTGCAATGATTGCTGATGTATTTAAACCAGGTCCCATTTATTTACAGGGAGATCATGGAAAAGTTTCGTACCGAAATATTGTACTTACACCAATTATTAAGTAACCAGGTGTGGCGAATTCCGATTCGCCATAAATTAAGATGCGATTTGGAAATCGTATTACCCAAAAATTAGTAGTAGTAAAGGATTCCATCTTTTTTAAGAGATGGAATCCTTTTTTAATTCAAAACTTTCCTTATTTTCGAATTGTTCTTAAATGAAAATACTTCAAATGACTTCAAAACTTTTTTTAATACTCGTTGCAATGTCAATCCAAATTAGTGCATTTGCACAAATAGCAGAAAAAATAAATAAAGAAGCCCAAAAACAAACTGCTTATTCTATAAAACTGTGTAAACATCTACATCAAAATCCGGAACTATCATTTCAGGAATTTGAAACCGCAAAACGAATGGCAACAGAATTGAAAAATGCTGGTTTCGAAGTAACCTCAAATTTTGGTGGAAATAGTGTTGTTGGAGTTTTTAAGAATGGCGAAGGACCTGTGATAATGTTGAGAACAGATATGGATGCGCTACCAATTGAAGAGAAAACCGATTTTGAATTTGCAAGTATCAAAATCGCAGAAACCTTAGATGGCGATGAAGTTGCTGTTATGCATGCTTGCGGTCACGATATTCATATGTCAACCTGGACAGGGACTGTTCGAACTTTGGTTGCTTTAAAAAATGAATGGCGGGGAACTTTGCTTGTAATTGCTCAACAAGCAGAAGAATTTAGTGGTGGGGCGGGAGAAGCAATTGAAGCTGGTTTATTTACAAAATTTCCAACTCCTGATTATGCTTTGGCTTATCACATAAATCCGGAACTGGAAGCAGGGAAAATTGGATTGGTTGGAGGACCGGTTTTTGCCGGGGTTAAAACAGCCGAGATTACGGTTTATGGAAAAGGTGGGCACGGTGCTTATCCCGAAAAATGCATCGACCCGATTGTAATTGCATCACGAATTGTTATCAATTTACAAACCATTGTTAGTCGTGAAATAAGTCCGCTGGAACCGATTGTTGTTACGGTAGGATCTATTCACGGAGGTACGCGCCCAAATATTATTCCCGATGAAGTAAAAATGGAACTTACCTTGCGTTATTACTCCGATGCTGCCATTGAAAAAACCATTTCAGCCATTAAACGTGTTAGTAAATCTGCTGCCCAAATGGCCGGGATGCCTGATGATAAGCTACCAAATGTTTTTGTGTCGCCCGTTGAAACACCGCCTGTTTTGAACAACGCAGAATTGAGTAAAAAGATTGACCAATTTGCTTCAGAAATAATTGGAGCAGAAAATATAGTTGAAACATCGCCGGCAATGGTTGGCGAAGATTTTGGTAAATACGGGCGAACTCCTGAAAATATTCCTATTTGTTTAATGTGGTTGGGAAGTACTAATTCTGATTTAATGAAACAGCTAAATGCAGAAGGCAAAAAAACGTTTCCATTGCATTCGCCGAAATTAAATCCTGATTATGAAAAAACCATAGAAACAGGAATAAAAGTAATGACAGGAAACGTGATTGGCTTGTTGTCAGAGTGATAGTATTATCCTCAGGAAATAAATTTAATGTAATAGACATTGGATTTTAGTGAATTAATTGGTAAATTGTAAGTGCTTTAGTTGAGCTGCTTTCATATTAATCAACCTATAATTCAATGAAAACAAATGTCAGATGGATTTTTAGCATTATATTTCTTTTTGTTTCTTTAAATTGCAATGCGCAACTTACCGGAATCTGGCAAGATGATAATGGGACTCGTTATTCAATTCGTCAAATAGGAAACGAAATATTTTGGCGTATGGACGGCCTTCCCCATGTAATAAATGTTTTTTCAGGAACCATAGCAGGAAATACGATAACGGGTGAATGGGCAGATTTACCAGGCGGAAATAAATTGGGTACTGGTACGATTGCCCTTAAATTGGAAACCCGGGACCGGATGGTTCGCATTAGCAAAAATGATAATTATGGGGCATCGCAATGGGTTCGTATTCCTGTTTTTGTTGAACCTGCCGGACCTACTACTCAAAATACTCAAACTCAAACTACTCAGACTCAGTCTAACCAAACAACTTCGCAACGCACAGCAAATGAAAAGGAGCTGATATATAATATTCCAGGATTTTCTTCACCATTGCCCGATCCCCCACCTCTCAAACCAACTATTTTGGCTGATAATGGAAATAATCAGGATTATTATGCTGATTCAGGTGAACCTTTAATCAGAATTAAAAGTATAGAAATAAAATGGAGAGACGAAAATGAAGATCCGAAATACATGTGTAGTTCTAGTCCGGCTGTAATTATAACTGTGATAAACAGAAGTAACAAAAAATATGTGTCAAATCAATCCGTAACGCTATTGGGAAATATGTCGGCTACAACCGAAAAAAAGACAAAAGAATATATTTTAAAAGCAAGAATGAACAATGTTTCGATAGATTATGATAATTGTACATGGGAGTTTATTGAAGAAGAAATACGATTTGTTATGGAAAATCATAGCATTCCATCTTTGGAGCCCTATGAGGAAACAACTTTTTCAGCATCAATTAATCCATTAATTCCAAAATTTGACATAGGAGCTGAGTTGATAGAATGGGATTATACTCAAAATCAAAATAATCCTAAAGAACGGGTTTCTGATGGGTTGTTTAAGGAATTCAAAAGATCCGGACCAGATATCAGCTATGATAAGGGGCAAACCAGAGTTATTTTTAAAGAGGGTTTTGATAACGGAAAAGTTGTAGGTACAGGAAAGCTAAAGGTACAGGTAACTAACATGGGTGATAAGGCTACTACGGGCGAAATTACGGTAGAATTAAATGAAGAAGGTGTTGAAT
>Ga0233437_1003937_pt1 | contig 18470 bp, 15 predicted proteins | sample SI_122_August201_FD_182714 | JGI IMG/M metagenome (GOLD analysis project Ga0233437, IMG submission 182714) | Seawater microbial communities from Saanich Inlet, British Columbia, Canada - SI_122_August2016_200_MG | ecosystem: Environmental > Aquatic > Marine > Inlet | place: Canada: British...
TATGTCGATGCCGGCGGCGATCTGGTCGCGGTAGGTCTGGGGATCGCGTCGACCGACGTCGTTCATGCCGTAGGCGACGATCATCAGGTCGGGCTGCAGGCTGGCGGCCCGGTCGGCGACCTCAACGCCGTGGGCGGCACCTTTGCCGCCGACGGCGAGGTTGGTGAAGGCGATCGGGGAGCCGCAGTGTTGTTCGAGGCCACGGGCGACCAGTTCGCCGTATGGGGGCATGTGGGGTGGGACGTCGGTGCAGCCAGAGGCGTTGGCGCCGGCGGAGATGCTGTCGCCGCTCATGCAGAGGGTCAACGGCTGTCCGGCGGTTAGCTTCTCGATTGTTCGGGGCAGGGTTTTTCCCTGGTATTGGGGAACGGCGCCGAACCAGGGCTCGGTGTGGTTATAGGTTACCTGGGCCTGCAGGTCGTGGAAGAAGTTTCCCTCGCCGAAGAGGAGTTTTACCGACTCGTCTCCGCTCAGGTGATCGATGATCTGGTCCTGTTCTGCGGTGCGGTAGAGTTCGCGGCAGTCGGTGCAGGGGATGCGGGAATCTTCGGTCAGGAGGAGCCTGCGAGAGGGAAGGTCGATCCGGAAATCGACACCTTCTGCGTAGATGGTTTCACCCGAAGCGCTGCGGAGGTCGAGGATTTTTGTCGGCTCGAACAGGAGGGGAGCGCCGGCCGGCTGGCTGGCTGCTTCGCGGAGGAAGAACAGGCTTTCGCCGTATGCGGTCGTCGATTTCCAGATCGGGTCGAAGAGGTGCCAGTCCATCTCATCTTTCGTTGCGTCCATTCGATGCGTCCTCTGATTTGCGGGTTCCCATACAGATTTTGAAAAACGACTGGTGATTCGGCGATTACCTGGTGGACCGAACTATGCCGGGAATGGGGGCTGCTGCGTCGGCTTCGATCCGATCTTGAAAGAACGGGATTCCAGGTCTCGGTGCAAACGCAATGTGCGACCCTGCGTGTTGGGGAACTCGCTATACGAAGGTGACGATTGCGTCCAACGGCTTGCGCTGGATGTCGGGGACCTGGGCATCGGGTGTGGGATAGCCGACGACGAGCAGGAGGAAGGGGCGCTCGTTTTCGGGGCGGTCGAGGATCTCGTTGAGAAAGTTCATGGGGCTGGGGGTGTGGGTGAGGGTGGCCAGGCCGGCGCGGTGAAGGGCGGCGATGAGCAGACCGGTGGCGATGCCGACCGACTCCTGGATGTAGTAGTGCTTGGTGCGGGCGCCGTCCGGATCGAGTCCGTAGCGCTGGGCGAAGATGGCGATAAGACAGGGGGCGGTCTCGAGGAACGGCTTGCTGGCATCGGTGCCCAGCGGGGCGAGGGCGTCGAGCCATTCGTCGGGGGCGCGATTTGCGTAGAACTCGCGTTCCTCTTCTTCGGCTGCGTCGCGGATTTTCTTTTTGACGGATGGCTCGGCGACGGCGACGAAGTGCCAGGGTTGCATGTTGGCGCCGCTGGGGGCGGAGCCGGCGGTGCGCAGGCAATCTTCGATGATGATTCGTGGAACGGGTCGGTCGGCGAAGTCGCGGACGCTGCGGCGGCGCTGCATTTCGGCGCGGAAGTCGGCGGCCCGGCGCTGCATTTCCTCGGGCGGATACTCGTGAAAGTCGAGGGAGATGAACCTACTGTCGGTCATGGATTTTTCCGTTTTCTTGCGGATGTTTTTCCGTCCACTCCCTGTCGAGAATGGCTTAGTGGAGGAAGTCTCTCCAGGTGCCGTGGACCTGCCGGTGTTCGCGGAAGTGTCCCTCGCGCCGCATGCCGAGTTGTTCCACTATCGGGGCGCGGATCCGAGTGCGTCTACGTTCGTCGGTGCGCTCAGTCGGCTTTGGATAGATGCTTCTCAAGAATTTCGCGTATCTCACCGGCAATATCAACGTAGAAAGGAGAGAAGTCCGTCATCGCATCGTCGTCGTCGTGGATGTTTCGGCCCGATCTCAAGCAGAGAATGGTGAACGGTTCATTGAGAATTTCATAATCGAAAGAACCGGGAGACAGTATCAACTTCCCCTCAACTGAAGGAGCATAGAATGCATCCCCTTTTGATGCCATGCGCTTCAGCTCGAACTGCGTGAGTCTGACGATCAGCGTGTACTGGGGGATCTTGCCGTAGGATTGTTCGTGGACTTCCGAGATGCGTTCGGAGCCGATGGTCTTTTTCGCTGCGGCGATCAGGTTCGACAGGAATTGGCTCGCGTGGGCCGATGTAGCCTTTCCAGAACTGGCCACTGTGAGGTGCAGCCAGGTGGGACTTTCAGTGCGTCGATGCAGGTTGAGGGTGTCGAGAAGTGAGTTCGTCGACGCGATTACTCGAGTTGAGGACCGTCCTGTTTCTTCTGCGATACGGTCAATGAAGTTCGACGAAGTGGACAGACTATTGCTCCGCAATTGGTTTCTCAGGAGACTCAGCGCAACCTGTTGCAGGTCGGTAGAGCTGCGGGGAGTTTGAGATCCCAACGGAACGCCCGTCAGGAGAAGGGCGACGAAGCAAGTAACAATCAGTCCTTTGTGAAGATTTTCGTGCATATCGGCTAATCGGTGAATTCCCGAAGATCGGGTCCGGGGAGATCTCGGAGCGGAGTCAATCATTCCAAAGCTGCGGTGCAGGGAATTTTCTGGAGAGGGATTCCATTATTCTGGGACACTGTGTATTTCCACCAATTTGCGGATTATCCGCAACAGTTTTTCCTCCATGAGGGTGTCCTGTAACTGGAGGACCTTGTCCTCTGGAGAAAACGTCGCGTTGCAGAAGGTATACCATCGGGTGAGTAGTTTTTCCGAGGCGATTTCCCTCAGTTCTAGACGGATCATCAGTCCCATTTTGCGCCCCCATTCCCGCTCGCTCTTGTTCCCTCCCCACGAGGGGATGGGCATGGCGAAGCGCATGATCTGTCCGCGAGCATTGTGGCCGAACCATGCGGCGTGAACGTCGAGCCGCAGGCCGGGTTTATTGAGCTTTTGTGAGATGGGGTTAGCGGAGATTACCCTGGTGAAGATTTCCTTTTTGGAGATTTCGCGAATGAACTCTCGCGCGAGAGCGGATTGATCTTCGGGAGACAGGTCGGTGACGAAGAAGGCGATCTGTTTGTTTAGCTCGAATGCCTTTCGGTCGGGGATGATGCGGATGGCGAGTTTCCGGAAGTCGAGATTCTGGGAGGACTCCGTTTTTATTTCGGATTCTTCTGGAAGTGGAGGTGTTGCGGGAGATTGAACCGTTTCCTCGGCGCGAGAAGACGCGAACGCGCCGATGCAGAACAATAGCGGAAGGAGACGTTTGCAGCGGATCATCGCCTGCTCCTTTATGTGAGCTGGATTCTCTATGTCATCTCTGGCTGCCCTGGGGACTTCCGACGGTATTGTAGTTATAGACGGGTGGGGAGACAAATAGGATAGAAAAATCCATATCTGGCTTTCTCGACCGGAACCTTCTCGACAGGGAAGGCGTCCCTCCCATGAACGGTTGAATCTGCTGAATTCAATTACTCCCGTATAGTTTTCCAATCGGGCCAAAACGAGGGGATGGGATGTCTCAGGTGCGCGGCGTTCGGCTCTTTTCAATTCTTCCACTCACATTTTTTCTGCTCTCCAGTGTGGCTTCGGCCGCTCGACTCGAGGTCGCCGTTTACGATGAGCATACGCGGGAGCCGATCCCCGGGGCCAATCTGGCGCTGACGGATTCCGCGCGGATCGAGGTTTCCGATGAACGGGGGACGGCGTTTTTCGAGCTGCAGCCGGGGTGGTATCCGCTGCGCGCCTCCCACGTGGGATACGAGGCGACGGAGAAGGAGATCCGGCTTCGGGGGAAGGGGGCGGTGGTGCGGTTCTTTCTGATTCCCAGAGCCTGGGAGGTGGATGGGGCCGTGACTTCGGTTGCGCGTCAGCCGGAAGTGCCGGGGGGCGTGGCGCTGTCGGCGGTGGAGATCCGCAGATACCCGGGACCGACGCCCGATCCGGTGCGTTTCGTCAAGGTGCTGCCCGGGGTCGCATCGGGCAACGATTTCAGCAGTGCGTACAGCGTGCAGGGGGGGAGCTATGCGGAGAATCTGGTCTACGTCAACGGGGTGGAGGTAGAAGCGCCGCTGCAGATACGGCGGGGTCTGGCCGAGACGTTTTCGCTGGTGAATCCGGCGATGATCGGTCGGGTGAATTTCAGGGCAGGCAGCTTTCCGGTGCGCTATGGAGATCGGCTGAGCAGCGTGCTCGATGTGGACTATCGGCTGCCGGAGGAGCGGCTGGAGGGGAGTGCAGAGCTGTCGGCGTTGCAGCAGAATCTGACGCTGGGGAGGAGGGTCGGCGCGGTGCGCTTTGTCGTCGGCGTGCGGCGTGCGGATTTGGGACGCCTGGCCCGGGGGCTGCAGACGCGGGGGGCGTATCGGCCGCGGTTCGACGACGGTCAGGTGCTGGTCGAGTGGATGGGGTCGCGGGGAGATCGGGTCACGGCGTTCGGAGCGACGACGAGCAGTCGGTTTCAGCTGGAGCCGAGGAACCAGGTGCTGCGCTACAACTGCGGCTCGGCGGGGTGCGACGAGTTTCGGAGTGAGGTGGACGGCCGGGAGAGATACGAGTACGGCACGCGCCTGCTCGGGTTGCGTTGGGAGCGGCCCGGTGAGGAGAAGAAGCGGGCGCTGTTTGTCCATCTGCTGCGGCAGGAGGAGCGGGAAGATACGGATCTGGCCTATGAGATTGAATGGAAGCCGCTCATGGGAGACGCGGAGGAAGAGGAGGAGGAAGAGGAAGGAGAACTGCTGTTCCTGGCGCAGCGTTACCACAGCCGGTTGGAGCTGTGGCGCTGGGAGGTGGGGATGGAGGAACGGCGGGATCTCTGGGAATGGGGCGCGGGGGCGCGTCTTGCCGATCTGCGGGGCGAGGTCAGGGGGGGCGAGGGACTGAGTGTCAGCGGCGGTCTGGAAGGGGTGGAGGATGTTGTAGAAAAGGTCGATCGGCGGGATCCGGATCTGTACGCGTATGGACAGCGGACCTGGAAGATTGAGGATGGGGAAGTGAGCGGAGGGGTGCGTCTGGTCCGCTTCGGGGCGACGGAGGAGATTCTGGTGCTGCCGCGGCTGAGCGGGAAGCGCCGGCTCGGGGCGCGCTGGGATCTGCTGCTGGCCGGGGGGCTGCACGCGCAGCCGCCGCTCTATCGGGAATTTCTGGGCGCGGAGGGGGATCTGGAAGCGCAGAAGGCGGCGCAGGTGACGGCGGGGGTGGCCTGCCGTCTGCAGCCGACGCTGCGGGTTCGGGTGGAGCTGTTCTATCGGCGGCTGACCGATCTGGTCAGCTACCAGCTGGACGATATGCGCCTGATCTACGCCGGGGAAAACGACGCGCGGGGGTATGCGTACGGACTGAATGCCCATATGCGAGGTGAGTTGTCGCGGATGGTGGGAATCATCAGTTACAGCTATCTGGTGGCCCGCGAGGATCTGGCGAGGGACGGGCTCGGGTATTTGCCTCGCCCTGGGGATCAGCGGCACACGGCGTCGGTCTATCTGGAGGATCACATGAATCTCCGGCCCCTTTCCTGGCTGCTCGACTCGACTTTTCACGTGCGCATTTTGTACGGCTCGGGTTTTCCGCACACGCCCAAGCTCTCCGGAGGAGAGCCACTTTCCGTAGGAAAGTCACTCTCCGAAGAGCCGCTGTCCGAAGAAGAGTCGGACTTCGAGTTTCCAATGCTGGTCGACGGGGAGCGCAACAGTCGCCGGGATCGGGGATACTTCCGCTTCGATATCGGCATGGCGCAGAAGGTGGGAGTGTGGGGGTGGAAGGTGGAACTGCGCGAGGAGGTGGCCAATATCTTCGACCAGTTCAACGTGGTCGGCCACACCTACCTGCCGACGCCGGACGGCACGCCGGTGGAACTGCGCACCTCGCTGGGGCGGCGGATCTACAATCTCACCCTATCGACCCGTTTCGAGCGGATTTGAACGGATGACGACGAGCCAATTTTCCCTCTCTCCCGCCTTCTGTTTTACTCTGAACGGATAAAGCTCTATCTCTCCTCTTTTTTGTCGCAGAAGGATTGGTCTGTCTTTTCCCATACTTCAGGCGTCTTTTATATGTAGATTCGCATGGTCTTGATTCCACTGCGAAAGGCGACTCGATGCTTCTGTGCGTTCTCGTCGCCGCGCTTCTGGGGAGCGCGGTCCAGGCCGAAGAGGATTTTCTCTGCGCTCCTCTGGGGAGAGAGGACCGAGGAGCGGCCAAGGTCGCGCAGAATAGGTCGACGACGGGGAACCGGCGCGCGTTGGTGATCTTCGCCCAGTTCGCGGGGGAGCGGCCCGGGTGGGAGCAACTGCCCGAGTGGAGCGCCGACCTGTTCAAAGCGGATCTTCCCGGCAGTTTTTCCCACTTCTATCGAGCCATGTCTTTCGACCAACTGCTGGTCGACGGCGAGGTGGCGCCCCGAGTGTACACCTCGTCGCAGCCGGTCGATGCCTATCTGGCCGAAGGCGCGGGGGAGTCCGGTCGCTACGGATCGTTCAGTCTGGATATCCTGGAGCAGGTCGACAGGGAGATAGACTTCACCCGTTTCGACAGCGATGGCCCGGACGGCGTGCCGAATTCGGCGGATGACGATGGGTATGTGGACGCGCTGTTTCTGGTACTCGCCTCGACTCCTGAGAACTTTCTGCAGGGGGAGGCGACCGGGATCGCCCACCTCGGCTTTTCCAACGACTTTTCCACCGATGAACGCACAGCGAGGGGTCTGCGGATTCGCATCCTTTCGCATATGGGCACTATCCAGCGGGGGCGGACGTTTGCCGAGGCGATTGGCTCCATGTGCCACGAATACGGGCACGTGCTCGGCCTGCCGGATCTGTACGATATCGCCTTTATCGATCAGGGCGGTCCTCCCGAATGGGACTCGGCCGGAATCGGGGCCTGGGGGTTGATGGGGTGGGGGGCAACGGGCTGGAACGGGAACGACGGCCCGAACAGTTTCTGCGCCTTCAGTCGGATGCGGCTCGGGTGGGCCCGCGTCGAGGGGGTCGTCCAGCGGGAGGTGGAGATCCGTCTGGAGGATGTGGGAGAGAGCGGCCGGATCTGCCAGGTCCCCCTGAGTCTGTGGGAAAGTTTCCTGCTGGAGAACCGGCGGCGGAGCAGCTATTACGACCGGAACATTCCGGCGGAGGGGATGCTCATCTGGCACGTGGCGGAACGGGGGCCGTCGAACCGGGTCGATTTGGAGTGCGCCGACGGGCGCTGGCGGGAAGCGGGGTACCCGCTGGGCGAGGTGGCCGCTGGGCGCGAGGGGGGCGACAATCTGGACTTCTGGGCGCACGACCGGGAATACGCGCGGGCGCACGGCGGCAATCTGGGGGATGAGACCGATCCGTTCGACGGTCTTCGTTTCCGGGCGTTCACCGAGGAGACGAATCCCTCTGCCCACGGCAACGAGCGAGATCATTACATCCGCGTCGAGGATATCCGCTTTGAGGAGGGGGACGCGTTTGCGAAGATCTCTGCCACGCCGGTTTTGCGACTGGCGAAAATTCGGGTCGAGGATGTTAGCGGGGATGGGGTTCTGGCGGTCGGGGAGAACGTCCATCTCGCCTTTGAGCTGAGCCACGACGGACCGCTCCTGCAGCGGGATCTGTGGGTAGAGCTGGTATCGACCGATTCCCTGATCGAGGTGGTCGGGGTGCGCGAAGAGCTGGAAAACTATGTCGAGAAGGGGGATTCAACCACCTATTTCGTCGGCGAGGGGGATGGGCTCGCGGTGCGCTTTGTCGATGAATTTTCCGGAGTCCACACCGGCAGTATTTGGATCGATATCCAGGTGCGCTGGGGGCAGGAGTGGTTGAGTCTGTGGCGCGAGGAGCTGACCCTTGAAGGGTTTTCTCCGCGTCAGATCGTGGCCCGCATCGCGGTGATCGACAGCCTGGGCAACGGCGACGGTCAGCTCCAGGCGGGTGAATTCGTCCGTCTGGAACTGACGCTGGAGACGGAGCGGTGGGATCTGCTCGCCGGATTTGAATTCCGGCTGCGGAGTCTGGATGGGCGGGTCAGGCCGCTGGAGGGGAGCAATCTACTGTTTGAAGGGGGAGCGAGTCGGAGTTCGCACAGTCCGGAGTTTTTGGTGAGTGCCGATGTGGAGGAGGGGGAAGAGCTGGCATTCGAGCTGGAGATCGATAGCGGTTTCGGGAGCTGGCGGGATACGCTTGCGGTGGAAGTGGGATTGGGAGGGGATGCGACGCCGCCCCGGGTAATTTTCGTCCACGCGCTGCCTGTGGAGGAAGGAGTCTTATTTTCCCTCCCGGCGGGGCTGGTGATGGACGGGAGTCCGATTCGCTCCGCTGCGGTGCGGGTATACAGTGCCGTGGATTCCACCGAACTGGCACGGGTGCGGCTGGAACTGGACGGTCGGGAGTACGGGGGGCTTTGGGAAGGTGGAGAAGCGGGTGGGTATCTGATTGAGGGAATGGTGGAGGATGTGGAGGGGAATTGGGGGAAGGGGATGCTGCAGACGGTCGTCGTGGGGCGTCCGGATGGCGCATCCACGGGGACGGGCGATCCGCTCGTGCGGGCCGGAGGGGAGGGGGTCACGGCGGTGGAGTATGCGCCGGACCGGCACTGGGTGGCGGTTGCCGAAGGGCGCAGGATTCGTCTGCTGCGGGCCTACAATTTGGAAGAGGAGACCGTATTGGAGCACGAGGCGGTGCTGACCGCGATCGCCTTCGGTCCGGACGGCATTCTGCTGGCCGCCGGGGATCGGGGTGGGGTGGTCCGCCTGTGGAATGTTCCGCTGGGTCGGGAACTCGGCGTGCTGGGGAACCGGACCGGTCGGGTGGAGTCGGTTGCCTTCAGTCCGGACGGGCAACTGCTGGCGGTAGGGGGGTGGGACGGGGCGGTCGATTTGTGGGAGGTGGTGCGCCCCCGGAAGGTGGGGCGACTTGTCCAACGATACGGGACCGTCGGTTCCCTGGCCGTGAAATTCAGTCCGGATGGACGGACTCTGGTGGTGGGGGACAGCGAGGGTAAGATCTCTCTGTGGGAGGTGGATGCGCAGCGCTTGATGCGCCATCTGACCGGTCACGAGGACTGGGTGGAATCGGTCGCTTTCAGTCCGGACGGGCAACTGCTGGCCTCGGGCAGCCGAGATGGAACGGTGCGCCTGTGGCACCTGGATCAGCCGAAGCGGCTTCCCGAAGTGCTGAAAGGGGGAGATGGCTGGATCAATTCGGTCTCTTTTCATCCGGACGGTCGGTTGCTGGTAGCGGGGGGTTGGGATGGGATGGTGCGCTGCTGGCGGGTGGCGGATCTGAAAGAGGTGGCCGTGCTGGAAGGCCACGAGGGTTGGGTGGAGTCGGTCGCTTTCAGCCCGGACGGTCTGCAGCTGGCGTCGGGGAGCGCGGATAGGACGGTGCGGTTCTGGCGGGTACCCGAAGTGGGGTCTGCCGAAGCATTGCCCGTAGATGTGGCGCTGGTCGAGTTCTTTCCCCCTTTCCCGAATCCGTTCAACAGCGGGGTCTGGATTCCCTTTGGGCTGACCCGGTCGGGGAAGGTGGTCGTCTACGTGTACGATATTTCCGGACAGGTGGTGCGCAGATTCGATCTGGGACGCCGCGCCGCCGGCCGTTACCTCGGACAGCAGGCGGTCTTCTGGGATGGAACCGATGGGGGAGGGATGCGGGTTGCCTCGGGCGTGTATCTGTACGCCGTCGAGTTCGGTTCGGGACTGAAGACGCCGGAGGGGCAGAAGGTTTTGTTTTTGAAATAGGGAGAGGGGTCGCCTACCGCTGTCGACCGGCCGGCGGCTTTCCGACTACCGCCCGCTGGGCCATGGCGTAGACGATCAGGTTGCACCCGAACTGCAGACCGCGCTCCCGGCTGTCGGCCATCGGGTCGCCCCAGTACCAGCTGATATTGAGGTCGCTGAAGATCACCACCGGCCGGCCGCGCAGCTGCAGCATCTCCAGGGCTAAGACGTTGCCACCCGGCGCGCCGCCGGCGGGTGGGCCGTCCGGAAAATCGAAATAGCTGTGGTAGAGGGGATGGGTGGGCTGGATTTTTTCCCATCGTTTTCCCTGACTGCTCAAGACCAGAGGATCGCGCATCAGGGCCTTGAATTGCCGGTCGAACGGCGTGCCCGCCACTCCGGCACTCTGGCCGGCCAGGGTGGCGTCGGCACCGCTCTGGCGGATATCCTCGGCATAGAGCAGGCCACCATCTCTTAGAAAACTCCCCAGATTCTTTTTCTCTGTATCGCTGATCTGCAGGACCGCCTCGTTGCCGGTCATGTAGAGCAGGGAGGAGAGTGCGATGCGCTTGCTGTGCAGGGGTAGTTTGTTCGAGCGGATGGGCGCCTCGATCTCGGTCCTCTGTTTGAAGTAGGCGATCAGTTCGGGCATGGCCTGGGAGAAGAAGTCCCGGCTCTTCTCGGCAAGTTGATACTCGACGACGGTGATCACAAAGCCGCTCGGGTTTTCAGATGGGCGCTCCCGCGTCGGTTCGGGAATCGCAATGCGGGGTTTTTCGCCCGGCTGCGCCAGGGCGGCGACGGCGAGCAGCAGGAGGACGGCGAGGGTCGGTCGGGTATGTGGCATGTGTATCGCTCCTCTGCGAACGGTTTTCTTGCGGGCCGTTCTGGTAGGGGTGCTCACGTTTGCCTCCTGTTTCTATGATTCTATTGTAAATCTGTATAAAGTGCAAAGGCAAACGGATAGCGCCCTCCTTTGCTATCCATCCTCTTCGAGTATCATCGATCGAGAGGTTTGGATTTATATCCTCTCTCGTACTCGATATCCGGCCGCGGCATTCTGAGAATGAGCTTCAGCACCAATTCCAGAGAAACAGATGCTTGCAGGCCGCCTGAATCTTCGACTCGAAGCAGTATGGTATAGGTACCTTCATCGGCATATTGATGATCGATATATGAGGGAACTCGGGTAAAGGTCGTATCGGTCTGGTCACCAAAACCGATCGTTCCCTGCAAATCGACCCCGTCTTCTCGATCGCGCGTTCCATCCAGGTAAAATCGGACGCGATTGGCTCTGAGCATCTCCGTATGCAACCATGCGGAAGGAGGTGAATTCCTCTCCGGAATGACCTGGTGCTGGAGCGGAAGGGTCTCGATTTTCTCCCCCTCCTCATCGGGCCATGCTTCTCCTACCACCATCTCAATGTTCCCGGCGATTCTCCCCAGGTTTTCGACCTTCATGGCCTCGATCCATCCCCCTTCTTTCAGGCGCAGGCGTCCCTTTCGGTCGATCAGCAGCAGGCTCATGCCTTGCAGTCCAAAGCCGCTCCAGACGTTGCCTTCGTCGCGGAAAATTGCGAATGATGTCCCTCGCTCGGAGTCCATCTCGCGCGTCCGAAGATATTCCCGGTCGCTCCCGCAGATGTAGAGCAGCACCAGATCCCGATCGGCGTACGGCCGCTGCCATTCCTCCAGGATCTCCAGCCGTCTGGACAGGAGGCCAGAGAAGACGGCGCCGTCGTGGTAGATCAAAACAGCTCTTCCTCGATACTCGCGCAGATCGACCGTATTGCCCTGAGCGTCGGTCAGCGAGATGTCGGGAATTTCCGGGTAGGCAGCCCGGAGCGCCGCCTGTGCGTTTTCCTCCTCGCCCGGATGCTCCCGGGCGAGCCCCGCCAGTTTTCTTTCCGGCAGGGGGCCGGGAGCCAGTTTCAGCACTTGGAGATAAGCCGCCTTCGCCTCTTCCCGATCTCCCATTTGCTGGCGCACCTCACCCAGGAGCATGAAGAGCTTTTCCACCCATTTTCCAGAAAAACCTGCGGCGAGCGCGGCGGCCTCTTCCAGGCACTCCCGCGCTTTCACGACGTCGTCGAGGGCGAAGTATTTCTGTGCCAGAAGGAACAGATACTGACTGCTCTCTTCGCGTGCCCGATCTACATTCTGCTGTTCTCTCTGTTTATGTGCGGAAGGAGGAACGTAGGCGGGAATGCGCTGAAAATGGGGAAAGGTCAGGATGTGCTCGGGATATGCCCAGACTCTCCCCGCTTCGAGGATATCGACGGCCGCGGCGTATATTTCCCTGCGGTCCTCTTCATCCTCTCGGCCCCACAGCTGTTCTCCCAGGTAGTAATAGGGGAAAAAATCTTGGAGACTGGAATCCTTCAGCTCCTGGATCAGCGCCCGAATCCTGCTGAATTTTTCCTCCCCGAAATGCCTCCTGGCGCGCAACTGGTTCGCTTCCTGGTAGGTTTTTCCACCGGGGGAGAGGGGAACCTCCTTTGCCAATACCCTATTGATGCGAAATATGTGCGCTTTCCCTTCGAGCGTCATCATACCTCCAAAGCGCTGACTCCTCTCCCGGGCCGGATCCTGCTCCCATTTTAGGGCGCCGGAGAGAATGGAATCGGCCAGCGACAGGGCGCGTTCGGGATCCTCTTTTTCGAGAAGTCTCAACAAGCCCCCGTACGCATCGTCCACATAAGCGCTCTGGGGATAGAGTTGGATCAACTCTTCGTACGCCCGAATGGCCTCTTCCGCTTCCCGTCTGCCGCCACTCCGGGCCGCCCATTTTCTGGCGCCACAGATCCGGGCCGCCAGGTCATCCAGGTGGGGATAGTCGGGGAATCGCTCGCGCATCTGCCGGTACAGTTCCGGGCGTTTTCCCACCTCATAGACGATCGACCACCAGAAGGCTTCCGGACGGTCCGGATACCGCTCCCAAAGAGCCTGTCGCTCCACCTCTGTCCGCATCCGGGTCTTCTCCGAGGTGTCCGCCCTGGCCATGGCCAGCCAGCGGTGTGCCCGGGCCTCGAAGTTGTCGGGGTGCAGGGCGATCTCCTGGTCCCACAAAGCCAGTATCTCCGCATCGGGTCGCCCCACATTGTACGCCACCTCGGCTTGCCAGGCCGCCGCGTTTTGCACGGGTTTCCGATCGCCATCGTGCACGGAGAAGACATGGGTGTACCTTTTGTATTGCATTCTGCGGGCTGGACTGGCTGACCAGGAGTCGAATTCCTGCGGTTCGGGTTTCTCCGATATGTGGAAGAAGAACGTCGCGGCATCTGCGGGGACCTGCCATTCCGCCGACCACGAATCATCTGCCTTTTTCAGGGGGATCACGTGATCGACGGGATATCTGGGATCTTTCATGTAGTGCAGGAATGCCTGTTTTTCTCCCAACGGGCTCGCAGTACCTGCTATCTCGAAGCGAACGGTTTGTCCGGCCCGGGGTCGATGAGGCGTCCAGGAGACCGCCATGGCGGGGAGTTCCATTTCCTTCCGTCTTACATGGAAGCTGGCGGAAGTATCGGCGCTGTCCTCCCCGGTGACTCTCTCCAGAATACCGGGTGCCTCGATTGTCATCCCGAACCAGCCAGCCGCGCCGACCAGCCCCAGGAAAGAGGCGATTTTCCATCCCCACGTAGTCCAGCCGAGGGGCGGTGGCGGTTGCCGGAAAAATGGGACAGTCGGCAGGGCGGCCATGATCTTTTCTTTTCGTTCCCGCCTGCTCATCGCCGCTCCTTCGGCTTTTTCGCGGAGCACGCGGAGCACATTCTGCTTGAGCCGATTCTGCGCTCGCAAGGTGCGCCAGCGCACCGTGGTTGTGCCGATTCCCAGGAATCCGCCTATGCTCTGATAGGAACAGTCTTCCCAGAAATGCAGAATGAGCACCCGCCGGTATTCCGGTGGCAGTTGATCCAGAGCCGCCCAGAGGGTTTCCAATGCCTCGCTCTTCTCTAACTCCGCCTCCGGTGTCATTGAGATATGGCCGAATGGGAGACTCTCTTCCGCCCCCTCGATCCGGCGGCGGGTTTGCTGTTGACGAAGCCACTCCTGGGATTTGTTGGCGGCAATTGTGTACAGCCAGGAGGAGAACCTGTCCGGTTTCCGCAGGGTGGCCAATTGCTCGTACGCCTTGCAGAACGTTTCCTGGACCAGGTCTTCGACCGCGTCCGGACGCCGGGTGATCTCCAGGGCCAGGCCGTGGACCAGACCGCTGTAGCGCTCCACCAGATCGCCGAAAGCGTGCCGGTTTCCGGCCAGCGTTCTATCGACGAGATGCCGGTCTTTTTCAGGCATTTTCCGCAGCTTGGTTTTGAGATGTCGGGATTGGTTTCGCTACAGTAGATGATTGGGAATGGAAGACGAACTAGAGAAAATTTCAGCCTCCCGGGTGGAGAAAGAAGATTTGGGGGGGGGCTTTGTTCAGAACCGCAGCGTGAAGAGGGTCTCCTCGCCCGGAATCGAACGGGCGCTGATGGTGCCGCGGTGTAGGCGCATGATCTGGCGGCAGAGGCTGAGGTCGATGCCGGAGCCGTCCTGCTTGGTGGTGAAGAAGGGGATGAAGATCCGGTCGAGTGCCTCCTCGACGATGCCCGAGCCGTCGTCGCTCACTTCGATCAGGGGGCGGCCGCGTCCATCCATGCCGGCGCGGAGGTGGATGTGCGCGTCGGTCTGGCCGACAGCCGCCTGCATGGCATTGCGGAAGTCCAGGTCGGTGTGGATGAGGGTTCGGGGAAGATCGATCATGGGCGGTAAGTGTTCCCAAGCATCTTTGAGCTTGGGGCGGATTTCGGCGTACCCCTCCCAGGCCTGGACTCTGGGGTCGGCGTCAAAGCGGTGGATGACCTGGTCTCTTAGGTCACCGACACGATTTCCAGGGAAGCTTTGTGAGGGCTGTCGGAGGGGAGTAGGTGGGCGATGCCCTGATCCAGTGTGGCTAGTTTGCCGCCGTGATAGATGGCCAAGCCCAGCAGGTAAGCATCAGTCACCTGTCCATGACCGACGAGAAGCTGGGTCGATATGAATTCTGTGCCCACCAGAGGCAGATCATCTGGCCAGAAGACGTGATGAGGATGTGCCACGATCTCTTCCAGGAGAGTTAGCGCCTACTGAGGGGGGACGGCATCAGAGATGATCCGGGGATTGGATGACAGGCGGACAAATCCGCACTGGGTAAAAGACAAGTCGCCCAACCGGATGGAGCCCTGTCGGCAAACCAGGCGTGCGCCTGGGGATGGTGTACATGGGAAGGCCAGGCCAGCGCGATGAGCAGGTTGAGATCCAGCAGCTGGATCATCAGGGTTCGTCCTCGCCCTTCTTCACATCTTCCAGGGTAATGGGGTGGGCATCCTGAGAGACCTGGAAAATGGGGAAGCCGCTTTTCCGATCCATCGCCGATTGGCGCTGCATCTCCAATCCTCTACGCACCAATTCGGATACAATCGCGCCGATGGAAATGGATCTGGCTCTGGCGAGACTCCTGGCGATCTGGAGCAAATCTTCATCTATATTGATAGTTGTTCGCATAGAAACAAAAAAAAAATGATGATGTGATGTCAAGATGACAAAGCATCATTCTGCTTTCGATCCATCCTAATCCATCCATCCTCTTCAACTTCCTGGTCGATCGTCGAAGGCGTTTCCTCTAGAGATCATCACACATCGGTTGGGACGGCTTCGGTTTAACGGCTCAGGCCGATGTTACAGGACGTGGGAACTCTCATATCTCCCGAGCAAGCTACCACACATACAAATGAGGAGTCTGTCCCCGGATTATTTCTCTCACTTCATTCGATTCGATTTGTTTCAGTATGTCTATACCCCCCATAGCCATCCGCCATTCCGTATCAGGAAAGAAGCCTTCCTCTTGAAGTATTCTTCTGATGCTGTCGCACATCGAACCGATAATCTCGCCACGTATCTCATGGTTGGCGGCTGCATCGAGTGCTTGAAGCTGAGGAGCTAACTCGTCTCTCCATTTAGGGAGTTGTTGAAATTGCCAATGTAGCCACTTCCAGTAAACCGGAAACCGTTTATTGAGCAAACAAGCGACACCTAAAACACCCTCAACAAAAGCACCTTGACCGATGAGTAACCCTACTCCATCGCCTCTCTTGGTTAGACGCATACGTATATTGTAGTCGCCATTATGCCAAAGTCCCCATAAATATTGCGCGAGTTTCCATCTCCATATATCTATTGGATAGTACGCTGCCTGGAACTCAGATATACGATTACTTAGAGCCTTTGAAGGGTCATATATAACAAAACCCGACGACGCATAGCAGAAGGCGCTATCATCAATAGATGCCCATTCTTCATTCGTGACCGGCGGATGAGCGAATTTGCATAGATTCTCGTACGCCGCATCAATAGTGCTAATTGGGAGGCTATTAGACTGCGGTTGGGGGATAGTTATCCCTCGAAATTCATCTGGGATGACGGCTCCCAAAGCCTGAGATATCGAAGTGCCATACTCTACTACGTCTTTTTCAGGCAATAGCAATTGACACTTCATAGGTCCCCAATCGTGGTCACGGGATAGTTCATCATCAGCACCGAGAACCTCAGAGCCTTGCCCGATTACACCAACGCTGAGACGAAGTAGGATCTCCGAATATTTTTCTTTTAATACTGGCAGAAAGATTTCATCAAACAACGCCTGGCAATACTCATAGCATTTCACTTGGTCGCTCATCTCCTTCAGAAAACGAATAAAGCTTTAAATTCCATGTTCCTGTAACGGGCTGTGATCCACGAACCCGCGAAGCGGGTTTCTGCGGAGCGCAGCGGAGCCGTGGATCATCATGTTGTGCGCTGTGCCAGTCTGGAATGACAGGGCAAACTTGCCAGAGGAGCAATACCCCTCGCGAGTGGATGTGGCGTTTTTCAGAAAAGAAAATTATCAGAATTCGACGAAGTAATCCCAGTCTCGATTATCGGCTTCTTGGGCCGTGCGGAGGACCACCTGGTGCCCATCCTCGTTCGTTTCCTCGATCTTCCAGTTGAGATTCGTCACAAAGAATGACACCGCCCGCTTGATCCCGGGCTGGTTGTAGTCGTCCAGAATTACTATTCCTCCTTTGCGCACAAGATGCCCAAGGTAGAATAAGTCCAGGAAGACTCGGTCAAAACGATGGTTGCCATCGACAAACCCAAGATCGAAACTCCGCTCTTCCTTTAGGAACTGCGGAAGGGCAATTTGAGATTCTTCAGCGTGATGCTCTACGAGCTTCCTGACCCCTGCCTCCTCGAGGACTTGCAAGCCACAGTCGACGAATCCCGTCGACTGATTCGGGTCAAGCACAACATGTCGCGCAGCCTGATTTCCATTCAAAAGCAGGCCTTCGCAGATGTGTAACGCAGAAATTCCGTAGGCCAGACCGATTTCAATGGTCTGCGCCGCGCCTTCGCGATACACCCAATCCCGCAAGCCTTCGGCTTCCACGGGACTCACAGCGACAGGGAAGATACTGCGCTCCGTGCCATCAGAACTTGCCATGACAGAACCGTCATGAACCAGTCGCTCGATTACGCGGCACACCTGCCGGACCGCCGCGTCACGATTCAGTAAATTCTCAATGCTCATGTTGTTTCGATTCGTTGAAACGCCGATGGGGGCGGCCCATCTTCTAGCCGCCTGCGTATTACCTCGACACACTCCTCTGGACTGAGCGATGAAGTATCGACTTCAAGATCATAAATACCGGGAGTGTGCACTTCACGCTGGAACAGGCGAACAGGGCGGTTCGCCGGGTCATCTGCCGAACCCGACGCGCCCCACGTGTTGCGCCGTCGTTCCATGATGACTTCGATGGGACAACGAACGCCGACAAACAGAACGGGTAGTCCATTCAAACGCCGGGCACTATCGACAAGTATCCCTCGTGGTATCGAGTAGGCGTCATGGTGTCCGACATCAACTACTACGTTTATGCCCAATCGGCTATGTGCAGCGATAGACTCATACATGGCTGCAAAAAGCACGAGAATGAGGGGTTCGCGGTCAGGACGTTCACCACCGGGACGGAGTCCGATACCAGGATGGTAGCGATCAGGGGTCATCTGCATAAAATGATCGACCCCAAGGTTCATCCACACACCATCAAACGTATCCTGAATTACGGCGGCAATGCTGGACTTGCCGGATCGCGGCACTCCGTTCAAAATGATGATCTGTCCGGTATTAGCTGTCTTTTCCATTACACCTCCTCATAACCGATCAACTGCAGACACCTATCGGATAATTCCTCTACCGATGAGGTAGCTTTCACATCGACGGTTCTCAATCCGAACCGTTTGGCCGCATTCGTCATGTGTTCATTGTATAAACGAGCGCGACCCAGAAACTTCTGAATCATTATCTTCTCACGGTCACTTGCTTCTGCAAATCTGCTTGCTTTTTTGATCCGTTCCTCGAGAAGTTTGTTGCTTGGCTTGAGCCAGATTGCCGCGACGGTATCGAGATTCAAAGTCACTACAATTTCCGGCCACAGAGCCGATCCTTCAAGGACCAGAGGTTCGGCGGAGAAATCAGTGGCATGAGAAGTGACTAGGGATTCGATGCCTGGCCACACACTCTTATAATGATGGACTACCCGGGCAAAGAGTTCATCAACGGGAAATGCTAAATAGTGGGCAATCATTTATTCGATCGCTCGTTTTCCTGGCAACTGATGTCTTCGTATCTTTTTCTGCACCATTTACATAGGAGCTGAGATATGGGCATCATTCGCCACTTACAGCACTGGTTGGGCGG
>Ga0233437_1003938_pt1 | contig 18470 bp, 4 predicted proteins | sample SI_122_August201_FD_182714 | JGI IMG/M metagenome (GOLD analysis project Ga0233437, IMG submission 182714) | Seawater microbial communities from Saanich Inlet, British Columbia, Canada - SI_122_August2016_200_MG | ecosystem: Environmental > Aquatic > Marine > Inlet | place: Canada: British...
CGCGTTCCTTTGCTGCCTGGCGGGAACTTGACCGTTTTATGATTGTTAGTGAGCAATTTGGTATTCGTCAAATTAATTATCATGCCCAAAACGCCGACCTGCGGCTAAAAATTGACCGGCGCGCTTATGATGTGAGTTATCTGGTTGATCCAGCCCGGCAGACGGTAAACTCATTAGATAATATGATGCCTGAAGACGGCCTGTACCCGGCATTAGCGCATTGTCTTTCGGCCATTTTGGATAATAAGGCGGGTAAAGAATACACGGAGTTTGTAACTACAAATCTTGCTGGCAAGCTTGCTCAATTGCCGCTGAAGCCTTATCATTCGGCGATTGGCTCATATACGCTGAAAGTACCGGTCTACTACGCGGGCGAGAAATTTTCTCATCAACTCGCGTTGGAGGCGTTGGAGCAGTTCTTGCGCCCGGAAGTTAATCCCAAAGGCCGCGTTACTCGTGTTTCTGAAATGCATAACCGCGAAGTGCCACAAGGCCATGTGGGGCTACAAGCTGTACTTGCTTTTATGCAATCTCCCGCGTTGAATATCGCTGGCGAAGAAATTCCCAATACAAAACTGCCCCAATTGATTGCAGATATGCGCGCCAGAGATGCGCAGCGAGATGACAATATCAAGAATCAAGTTGCCCGCGGTGGGTTGACGCGTGCAAATTCGCGTTGGCTGCACGCTTTAACAGATATCAGTCAAGACCAAACCGGGCAGGCGATTATTCGCGATATCAGTGATGAACTTAATTTCCCAATTTGGAAAGACGTGGCTACCAGTCGTGTTGTTGGCGATCTTCCCCAGCACGCGCTGACACGTTTTCGCAATCAAGTTCCGAAAGTTCGGCATGAACATTATGGCCTGGATACGGCCGGCGGCGAGCGATTGCGAGGCACCTATGGCACAGCCCTTGAAAAGGCAAAAAACGCACAGCTAGCTAGATTTAGAATGCTGCTGCGTGCCTGGACTGAACATGCCCTTAATGGCGAATCGACCGATCCATTGTTGTCGCGCACTGGCAAACTAGGCTATGCGGTATCCTTCTATGAAGCCCTAATTGAGACTTTTGCTTACTTTATTGTCTTTCTTAATCAAGTGCGCCAGAAACGAAATGAAGAACTACGTCTGGCGGCTCGGACACAGGAAGCGGCGAAAAGCGCCTGGGCGCGTTTTGAGCGCGAAGCAGGCAAGAAGTGCTGGCTTACTTTCTGGGATGGCTTTGTTCATCCAGATGCACACCGCGTTCAGCGAAACTACCTTCAGGCCGAGCAGCGCGATATCGATGTGCGTAAAGATGATATTCTCCTGGATGTATTAGCCGAAGTAGCCAGTAATATGCAGGCGATAGCAGAGCGCGGGCGCGATGAACTAAATCGCTGGGTTGGCCTGTTGGCAACCGGCCAACCGGAAAAGAAACTGGAGGGGCTTTATCATACTGCGCGCAGGTCTTTATCGAATGTCAATGTTAATCATGAGTTAGATAAACGTCTGGATAAAGTCAGCGGCATTATAGGCGAACACGAATATCAATCCCGACCAGAGTATGTAGCCGAACTTTTAGGGCAGTTGAAATGGCAGATATCCATGGAAGAAGGGAGATTGCAACTGGCCTGTGGTGTCGAATCGCCTTCCGAAAACCCCGATGCGCATCCAGACTTTATTCCCTTCAAACGCTCCGGGGAAAAACCCGACCAGCATAATCTTGAGATACTTCTGCGTTTTTCGGAGCGTCGTTATCAAACTTTGCATCAGGAACGCCCGCTGGCGCGCGAAATACAGGCAAAATATGAAACTGGCGAAAAACTGACCCTGGCGGTGAACGGCATGGGAGAACCCTTGTTTACACCCAGCCCCACACCTCAGGGGCCGCAAGTCGTTGCCTGTTATATCCGGGTTCATTCTGATCTCGATGAAGATACCACGCGTTACTTCGCGAAATTTAAGCAAGAAATGGAAGATCGCAATTCCTACATCAAGCCTAATCTTAAATTGGTGGATTCGCAGGACAAACATAAACTTACGATTGTTCGTTCCGATGATCTGCTTCCTAGCTCTGATTTTTCTATGTGGCACGCTTGCCGTCGGGCTTATATTGAGCAGGTTACTGATCCTTATCGCGGTATTCCGGCGGGGGAATTGCATATCTTTCCAGCCGAAATAAATGCCTGCCTCTATGAAGCAGAAATGCCAGCGGCCCTAGGAAAACAATACCGCACCTTGCACCCCGAAGTTGTAGCCTTGCTAGAAGATAGAGAACGGTTTGAGATGTTTTTCCTGGCTAGCGCTCTGGGATTTGTTCGTCTGGACGAAAGCGGAGGGCAGCCTGTGTGGATTTTCCAGTTGCCAGATGAAGAAGAAATTTACCTTACAACGCCAGCAGAGACCCTCGAAGTAGGCAGACAAGAAGATATCTTCCAGGTGTTAAATAATTTTGCTATTGATGGCCGCGATCAACGCCCAGGACTGGGCGGCGCGCGTTGGATTGATTGGAGCAAATTGCGTTCCGCTATTCTTGGCAAACAAAAAGAATTAGGAAAAGCAAAGCTGACGAAAATTTATGAGCGTCAGATTGATCATGCACAGGGAATGGTGTTGCGCATCATGGCAGATGTGCAGTTGAGACGTTCTTTGGTGGAAGATGAAGCGTTGCGGCAAACTATCGGCCAGGAACATGAAGACCTTGCCGATTTAGCTACCGTTGTATTTCGCAAATGGATCAAACAGGCTGATTCTTTATCAGATAATAACAAATAAAAATGTCTCCGCAAAAAAATTGGTTGTCTCGTTTTCGTCCTAAACAAAAAGGAAAAAATATTTTTGAAGATTGGCCTCCCGCACCGCCAGTTATCCGGGTTCCCTTAGGTGAACCCGGAAGGCAGGATGCCTTGGCGCCGCGCGACGATTTACCTCAAATTTCTTACAACCCGGCCATTGTCATTGGTCTTGGACCTACGGGCGGCTATGCGCTGCGCCAGTGGGTAGATTTGCTGGAAGAGACGCATTCAGGCCGTCAGGAGATGTTGCGCGCCGCGCTAATCGCCGATTCTTCCATCAGCATCCCACAAACAGAATGCCTGACGTTACACCACTTTGACCCTAGCAAAGGCACTCTCAATATCAATCGTGATACATTCATGCGGCCAGCGGATTGCAGGCGTGAAGAAACTCACCGGCTGTTTTGCCAACCCAGACAGTTCACAACTTTTCAGAGTTTTTTACAAGTATGTTTGGCAGACTTGCGAAAAGACGTGCGCGTCATCATCGTTGGGAGTTTGCGCGAAAGCGTGATCGGCGTGTTGGGGGAAGTATTGCAAGCGCTGCGTCTGATAAAAAATGTTGATAAAAGCCCCTATTCAAGTATTACTGCCTTACTTTCGTTTGCATCGCCCGCGCCGATGTTGGACGATGACGAAATGTATGCCGCATTGCGAGAGATTGGACGGTTTACCTATAGTGGTTGGCATAAAATGAAAGCCCAGCCAGCTATGGCAACTGGCGGAGATGTAATTCGGTCGGCATTACTTGATCATTTCTTTGTTGTGGATTGGCAGGGACTTCCGTCTCAGGATATTGATATGCGGAGAATTCCCTTTGAGCAAGGTGTTGCTCAGGTGCTTAGTGAAGCGATTTTTACGCTCTTGCATCCATCCGCGAATGATTTGTGGATGCATTTGGTAAACGACCTGGCAAAAAGCGGCAATGCACGGAAAGAGACCCGTAAGGTATTTGTCACCAGTTTAGGTATTGCCTCGCTGCATATCCCTTTTACTGAGATAAAAGAATATGTTTCCGCGCGTCTGGCCTATGCAACGCTGTATGGCGAGCGTGCAGGTCACCCAAATGAAGGATTGATTTCATCTGCGCCCCCGGGGCTAAGCGTTCAAAACCGTGGTGAGCAATTGGCAAAGCGCTGGCTTCGCAATGGGCCATGCGCACATCCGTTATTTGAATGGCTGCTTGCCGCCAGTGATCCTTCTTATTTTCGCTTTTTGCCCGGACTATCTCCTGCTAAATTTGAAGGCGCTTTTCAGACTCAGGTTACGCATGGCCTGCAAGCATTACTTAATGATTCATCTGAAAATGGTCATCTCTCACAAGCCCGGTCAGCTCTTCACTGGCTAAGCGGCACTCTGAAGCGTTGGGGTGAGTGGCTGCAAATTTCATCGGCGGCGACTGAGATGGTCACAGAGTTTGCAATATTAAAGAATCTGATAGAAATCTGGCATGTGACTATAAATGACCTAGATGATCAAATTCAAAAATGGGAGGATGTGCTTTTCCGTAAGCAGACGGAGAACTCACTTTTTCCTTCATTGGGCGTGAACAACCCATTGACGCCTCCTGTGATTAGTGAATATTTAAAACGAAAACTTAAGCAGGCACAGGATGCGTTAAAGACAGCGGCTGATGGGCAAATCCGCCGTTCTCTTACAGCAGATTTGCGCGGGCATTTGGTCGAGGTAGAAAAATACTATTCCGATACGATTCGCCCTGAATTATCTCAATATGGACTGAATAGCAGCGCTGCCTTTCGACTTGTGCGTCAGCGTTTAGGCTGGTGGTTGTCTTTAAAGCCGGGATATCCGCCTCAGTTGTATATGATATGTATGCCCCAAAATATTGCCGGTGAGGGAGATCAATCAGAACCTCCCGAGAGCGCTCGTTATACACCCGATCAGGCCATGCAATTAGTAAATACGTTGCTGCAAATCACCTCTGTCCAAGAGCAGCGTTTGGCTGCTGACTTGACTGGCGTTTGGATGCAGCAACAGCTTGAAAAAGAGAATCAGATTGCTTTTTTGAGGCAGCGTGCCAGTGGTCCATTCTTGCTTTACGACGAAAACATTGTTGCCGCGCAGCCATACACTCATTATGCTGAAGAGCGTTTTTACTTGATAGCCCATGATAAAAGTACTGCAAACAAGTATGAACAAGTTGTCTTCTTTGGCGCCCCCGCCCTTCCGAATGGGTTAGCAGGTGGTGAGCCAGGCCGTTTGACAGCATTGAGCATTTGGCTAAACATCCCTATTAACGCCATCAATGCTGTTCATAAGGCGTACGAAAGCTATTTTCACCAGGAACGAGTGCACATCTATCCGCAAGAGCGTTTGGCGACCTTCTACGAACGTCTTTTTCGTTCATACAACAATGGTAAATGGGAAGAATGTCCGCCTGAATTCTCCATGCCGCTGGTAGACCTGAGATTAGTTTCACTATTTTGTCAGGCTGTTATCTGCGGCATTATTGATATTGTTCCTGATGAATCTGGAAAATCCGATTACTGGGCAATTCTATTAGATGATGATCTATTGCAGAATTGGAAATTAGTAGATGTGGATAATAGAGGGTTATGGAGCGCGTTGGAGAGTTTTGCCCTTAAAAAAACGCATGATCCCGAACTGAACCAGGATCCCACCAGTCCTTTTCATCCAGAACATCGGGCGCGCTTTTTCGAGAATCTTGATGATAGAGTGCGGCTATGTCGCCAGAGTCCCCAGTTTGATGAAAAACGCCAGAAATTTCGAAAACAACACCTGGATATCTGGCAGCAACGCGGAGAACGAGATGCACTGGCGCGTTCCTTTGCGCGTCTTCTCCAAACAGAGTTGGATGAACCATCCTGGAGAGAGTGATACATTGAAATATTTCTACATAATGGAGAAAAAAATGGCTGAGTCATTGCTTCCTTTTAAAGAAGATATTACTCATGATAGACGACGGCTTCATATCATCAATCGTCTGGGCGCTGGATTGACCGGCGAAGTTTACCGGGCAGAATATGAGACACAGGAAGGCCAGACGGTCTTTGTAGCTGTCAAGGTTATGAAGGATCTGGCTTTTCCCATAGCCCGCGAACTTTTTATGCAAGAAGGCAGGTTTCTGCGCGAATTGATGGATCTGGAAGCAGATGCTAACAGGCAGGAAGATGTCTCTTTTAAAATAGCTCCTCGATACTATGGGCAGGGACAATATTTTGGAACGCCATATATTATTGAAGAATTCATTGATGGGACTGAAATTCCAAAATTGCTTGAAGTGCAGGGCAAGCTTCCGGAATCCCAGGCGCTTACCGCTGCGTGGCAACTTTATCGCACCTTGGATATTTTGCACACCGGACTTGGACGAACTTATATTGATCTCAAGTTTGAAGATCTGTGGTGGGTGGTCAGCGCTGATGATCCACACCAGGGGCAATTGAAAATGACAGACTTGGGTACGCTGGAAGAAATCAAGGAAGGGGAAAAAGGGAAACGAGCTATTAAGCGAGATGTATTATTAGCCGGAGTTTATCTTTTTGCCATGTTGACCGGCTATCGGTTAGATTATTTGATTGGCGAATTGCGCGAGGATGCCGAACCGCATTTGCGCCAAAATCGCGCAAATATAAGCTGGGGTACATACCAGTTATTACGCAAACTACTCCATCGGAATGCGGAGGCGCGCCCTGATAAAGCGACATCCGTAACGGAAGAATTGAGCGAGTTGGCCGGATTTTGGCAGCAAAGCGCCAGCGAATTGATAGATATAGCACAGGCAAATGTTGAAGCGGCTGAACAAAATCCAGAAGATGAACAAGTCCGTTACTATGCTGAGCGCGGACTTTCCACACTGGATATTGCGGTACGCAAAGGGGAAGAATATGATCAGTACCGCTATGAAGATATTAAGGAAAGGGCGGAAAAAATCCTCTCAATCAGCGATCCCATGGAACGTGCGAAAGGCCTCTTCGGTGCAGGTTCATATACACTGGCGCGCAAACTGTGTCAGGAGGGTATCCATTGGAGCGATGAACCAGCCGTGCTGCGGCGCTGGGCATATTTATCTATGATAGGCGAGGAAATTTCGCTATCGAAAGAACAGCGACAGGCAGTTGTAGAAGCAGTAGAAATTTTCAACGAGGGCGATTCTAAAGCCGCCAAAGAACGCCTGGAGGCTCTATTGCCGGATATGGAATCGCAGGGAATCAACGCCCTGTTAGATGACCTTCAGCTTTTTTCTCTTCTTTACGATGCGAGTGAGGCCCAAAAAAAACCTCAAGAAAATTTCCGCAGCGCTGCCCAATTCTATCGTCAGGCAATGGCTGTGTTGGAGAAACTTCCAGATGCTGATGTTGTTCGCCGTGAGACCGGCGACCTGCTTGCTGATGCCGAGCGAATGGAACATTGGGCGGCAACTCGCCAGCAGGCTGAAGAGAAGATAAAAGACGCTAACGATATTCTTCAGAAGATGCTTCTTCGAAGAGAATCCGGCGTTACGCTTGTCCCGAGTGACGTTCAGCAGTCTTTGCATCAAGCGCTAGAACAGGCAGCCCAGGCCTTTGAACTGGATCGTGAAAACCCACAACGGTTGACCGGTTTGCGAAAGCTGGCGGAGGCTGCCCTTAGTATCGGCGAGTTTTCCTTTGCCGTACAGTTTTCTGAGATTGGATTGAACGCCCCCCGTCTCACGCCAGATGACTTGGCCGTCTTGAATATTGGCCGCCAGCTCAGGGCAGCTGAAACCGCGTTGCAGGCACGCGATGTAGAAACATTTCAAACAACATTGCGAGCTTGTTGGGAACAATTTTCAACGAATCAGCATGTGCAGCCGGCGTTTCTATCTTTATTGGCCTCTGCCGCAAAAACAAGCCGAGATGCGGCTGATGAGCGGCTGGCCCAGGTTGTTGCTGGGCTATATACATTACTCGGCAAAGATACCGCGGCGCAGCGTATGGGGACTGAAGCTGAGAAAATTCGCAGCCAGCGCAGTGATCGCCTAAAGGATACCGTAGACAACTTATTGAATGAAGCCACGATGCTGTTGAATCTGGATAAACCGGAGCGCGCCGTGGATATGGTCGAAAGCAGGCCGTTGAACGATATACTGCAACGCTTGCTAGACCGTAAGGGGCGTCTGGATGAGATTACCCGACAATTGGCCGATGCTGAGCGCGTTGGCGCGAATTTGAATTATCGAACGGATGAAATTAGTGCTTTGAAAGCGCGGCTTGATGTGCTTATAAGACATGATGCGGCACAGGTTCAGCGTATAACTTCGGAAAGAGATCGCGCTTTGAATGCCTTGAGAGAATTAGAGCGAGATATTGCCCAGGTCAAGGGAGAAGCGCGTCTGATTATTTTGCAGGATTTTGTTACCCGATGTTTTGCCTACCTAAATAATGTAGATTCATCTAACTCAGACGTAGAAAAATGGCTGAACGGTGCAATCCAACAACTGAAAGGTGTGCGGGGATGGCAGCAACTTCAACAAGAAGCTGCCAGAAATCTTGATCTTCTTACACCAAAGTATGATGAACTTGAATCCGCTTTTCAAAGCGGCCAGTACGATCAGGCAGTGGCCGGGTTTGCCGCTCTGTCTGATGAAGGTTTTGGCGAAACTCAGGAATGGAAGCAACTAAAAACTCGTTTGGTGCAAGTGCAAAGTTGGCGCGCATGGCAGGAAATCCATGCAGGCATATTGGAAAGCGGCAGGCATAATGCCGGACTGCTGGCTGACTTGCGAGGCTTCGCAGCTTTGGGAATTCCAGCTCCTTATTGGCAAACTACTGCGCTAGATTATCTAGAAAAAATTCGTCACAGTAATCGCGAGACAATTCGGCAAAACATGAGTCGAGTGCAGGATTCCCATCACCTTGTCGGATATCTGCGAATTTGGCTGGAGACAGTCTGGACTGCCTGGATCGTTTCCGGTCAGGCACATACCGGTGCCGCGCCTTGGACTAAAGATAAGTTCTTACGCGAAGTTTATATGGCAATACGCGCAGGTGATTTCAGCCGCTTTGAAACGCTGGTTGAAAATGCTCCCATCCCGCCAGATATTCACTCGGTGTTAGCGGGTTTAACCCCGGAAACCTGGCAACAGACTGCCCATGATGTGGAGACCGAAATCGCCACTTCAGAAAAACAATTACCCTGGCGCAAAATAATAACGATTGCGGGATTGGCATTGCTCGGTTTGTATGTAGTGGCTTCGGCAGCATCTATTGGTTTCTTCTTGACCCGGCCTACGCAGGCTGTCAGTATTGTGCGTTCATCCACACCTACACCCAGCCCAACGCCAATCCCTTTAGACACCCTGACGCCTACGGCTACACTACAGCCTACGGCTACATCGCTCCCCACATTGACGCCTACATCCCGGAGTTCGGGATTTCTATTGCTGCCGCAAGTGAATCCTCCTGTGCCGGTTTCTGCTGAAGGCCTTTGGTTGTTAGGTGCGGATGCAGCGGTTGTAAATCCCCCATTTTCAGACGCAAATGTGTGGCTGTTAAACGAGCAGGATAATTCTCATTACACAACGGTAGGCAATGTCAACATGACCTGGGAGATGGATGCTGCACTACCTGCGGGATATTACCAGATTTTTGTAGTCGACACGCCAACCTTCTCCGGTGGCGGGCAGACATTTAATGTTCTTATTGATGGACAGGCGCACGAGCCGTTCTTTGGGGTAAACAATGTGATTTTCAATACCGCCCAGTTTGGCGGGCAAGAAAGCGCCGATTGGCTCTCGATTGGGGTATATCGCTTGTCCCACGGTCAGATGCTGAGCGTGCAGGCCGCGATTGGGCCGCATACACCGGAGCAGCCTTTTACCGCTAGCAGCCTGTTAATTGTCAAAATCCCTGATGATCGTATGTTTATGCTGTTGGAACGCGGGTTGCCCCGAGAGCGGAAGCTGGTAAGCCTGCTGGATGATGACCGTACCGCGATCTATGCGCTGGATGCTAATGGTAATCCGTTTGATCCATATCGGTGGGAAAATCCCTGGGGCGTTGTCACGGATGAACAGGCCTGGAGAAAGAGTTTCATGACCTTGAATCAGCCCCGGAATCAGACAGTAGTTGTGGATTGGTCTCCTGCCGGTCGTTTGCCAGCTGGAAGATATGAATTATATGTATGGGTTCCTGAGCAATATGCCACCGTACTGGCAGAGTATAGCTTGTTGGCGGATGGCGAGGTAGTGGAACACGCAGCCCCTGCTCAGCTTAACCAGATTGACTGGAATGCCGAGTGGGTTTCATTGGGTATTTGGGATATGCCTGCGGAAGCCGCAGTGGGCATTCGTATGAGCATCCTGGCTGAAAACCTGGGCGAGATCGGCGTGGATGCCGTCGCACTGGTACATATCGAAGAGTGATTGCGGAGCAATGATGGCCAGACGAATTCAAGTTGGAGAACCACAGAACGATAGCGAGAAGCGAGTTTTCGAATATTTAGAGCAGCATTTACCTGAAGAGTATACGCTTTTCTCGAATGTCTCTTTGAGCGATAGCGGTAAAAGCCTTGACCTTGATGGCGTGATACTTGCTCCTCACGCGATCTATGTTGTTGAGATTAAAGAAGCAAAAGGAATCAGCGGAGATGCTTTTAAATGGGAGATTGCCAGGTTATCGGGGAACGTATATGTGCCTAAAAAACACCCTTTGAACGTGGTAGAGCACAAAACCCGGGTGTTGGCCAGCAAACTTCATAAACATAAAAATCTAGAAGATATTTATATTCAGGATTGTATCTGTCTTTATTCCCCCGAAAAGCCAATCACTTCCGTTCAAGATGATCCTGACCGTATGAAGAAAGTTTTCTGGTATCGTGGCAGCGAAACATTTTTTACCGATGCCAGCGCGCTGACCATCCCCTCAGGTGAACGCAAGCGGTATTCATTTGATTTTCAGAATCGTCATGAAGATATCCGGGAATTATTGAGGACCGGCTTTAGTAAACCGGTATCGCCGCCGGTTGGCGATGATTTTACCTACGATGAGCTGGACTGGGATTCCACCCGCTATCGCGCCTTTTTTGTTACATCGAAACGTAGTGATCGAGCAGAGCAAAGCGAACGGTTGCTAAAAGTATACTCTGTTCCATCAAAAAATGTCCCCCTGGAAGAACGAAAAAAATATATAAAGGAACTTGAGCGTGATATCCAGGCTCTGGATGAAATTCGTGACAAGGGCGATCCCGAAACCGGCGGCGGAAACCATGTCATTTATGGACTTAGAGCCTTTCCCGATGAAAAATTCTGGCATTACTCAGTTGTAATGGAGTGGGTCAGCGGGCGGCCACTCTCGCTGTTGCTTGAAAAGGACGAACATCTTTCTCACCGCGCAAAATATCAGATCGCCGCACAACTCTGCCGTGGTTTGGCCTTTGTGCATACCGCCGGAGTATTGCACCGCGACCTGCGTCCGCCTAATATTTTGATCTCTACAGATGGCGAAGTAAAAATCACCAATTTCGATTTCGCGAAATTCTACGGGGATGAAAAGCGACCGACAATTGCTATTGAAGCAATTGCAGAATTGGAAAAAGAACACCAGGCACAACTCAGATACTTGCCCCCAGAATTCGCAGCGCACCGGGACTATCACAAGGCAACCATCGCGGCTGATATTTACAGTCTGGGCGTTGTGCTGTTGGAATTATTCGCCAACCGTTTATTCCCCGATAAGCTTCGTGTAGAGCAAACAGACGTTACCATGACGACAGCCGCGCCGGTAGCTGCGCTGCTAAGCGAGATGACCACTGATAATCCTGAGATTCGACAGGCCTTTTCTCTTGTGCAAGCAGCCAAGATATTTGAAGAACTTGTGGACAAGACAGAAGATATTGGCTTTCCGGAGTTTTCTCTGGGCGATATTTTTAACAGCTACCGAATTGTTGAACATTTAATACCTACATATCTGAGTTCTGTATATCGTGCAGAACATACCACTGTAGATCAACCCGCTGTTATTAAGTTTATAAAAACTGATTCGCCGCTGAAGGCTCTTGAAGAGATCCGCAAGGCGCATGATCTTCTGCACCGCATAGACCCCCAATATACTGCCCGCTGGCTAGACGGAGGTCGAATATTTGTGGATAGAAGCGGCGCACCGGTTAATCCAGAACATCCCGAAGCGAATGAAATTTATTTCCAAATTTTAGAATTCATTGAAGGGCAAACATTGCGGGAATATATTGGGAAGGCCATTCCGGAAACGTCCAAAGCGCTGCAAATAGCGTTGGATATTCTCGACGCGGTGAGCGCCGTACACGAAGTCGGTTGGATGCACTGCGATATAAAAACCGAAAATATCATGATCACGCCAGATGAAGCGGTAAAGATCATTGATTTTGGCTTGAGTCAAAAACTTGGGGAAGGAAATCCAGCGCGGTACGGCAGCCCGGGTTATTTGCCTCCTGAAGTAAAGGCTGGTCAGCCGTGGACTTTTGCCGGAGACTTGTACTCCACATCCTGTGTGCTTACTTCACTGTTGGTTGGCGAAAACAGCGGAGATAGCAACGGCCCGCGGAAAGATTGGGGTTTAGTGGAGCAGAAAACTGGAAAGAAAATTCGCAGCCTGCTGCAAAAGAATCAAAGCGTGGATCCCGAGAGCCGCTCCGCATCTATCGAAGACTTTTTTACATCATTCAAAATTGCGGCAGAACAAATAACAAAGGCGCCTATGGAAACCGATGCTTATTACCGATTGAAAGTAGATGAATTACGTCAGAAAGCCGACAACAAAAAAAGATTGGGGCCGAAACATAGAGCCGAGCAGATTGAACTTGCAGAGGCCGCGGATGCGCTGGAAGCCTGGCTGGAACAGAGTCGCCCGGACGGACTCCCCGATGCTGTCATGAAATTTGTTTCTCCACTGGCTGACGGGCTTGATGATGAACCGGGAGCGCCATCCCTGGATGATAATTTAGATGCGGCAGAATTGCAGCCACCAGCTTCCTTGGACGAGCCATCTGCTGATGATCCTACGCCCGACGAAGAAGTCCATCCGGAAATTCAGTCCGAAACGCCTGCACAACAGTCACTGCGCCGGGAATTGGAGCGGGTGCGCGAGTTAATGGAAGCCGGGGAATGGGGACAGGCGGCCAACCTGGCAGGCCATGTGGCAGGTCAGGCCACAGAGGAAGCCGGGATCCGCGAGCAAGCCAAAAACCTGAGCGCCAAAGCGGAGGTAGAGCGTGACCGGAGCTTGCGGGAAGCTCTGGATGCTGGAGATCAGGCTAGGGCGAGGGGCAAGGATGCCGAAGCCCGTAAGTATTACGAAGTCGCCTTGCGGCAGGATCCTGAAAATAACCATGCCCGCGAGGCCCTGCGCGCGATGGATGCTGCTCTAACGAATATGGACACCCAAATGCGAGCGTTGAGCCGTGAGCTGGGCGTTCGGGATGATATCACCATCCTGGGGAAAGCCGTCTATGACGGGGAAGCGCTGGCCGCGGAGGACAAATTGAGCGCCGCTCTATTGAAAAAACTGCGAGAAGCGCGGCAATTCTATGATGCCGAACGAACAAGACAGGGAATGGGAACTACGATGGCGCGCATGGGAGATCTCTCGGCGCGTAAACTGGCAGTGCTGCAAATTGAGCGGGACTATTTTCTTGGCAAGAAAACGTATTTCGATGCCACCATTGGCCGCGATAAGCCGATAAAAGATGTATTGGAAGAGGCGCGAGAACTTCTCAAAGAACATTCCCAAGATACGGCGCAAGATGAGTTAAAAAATGTAGCCAACCTGATAGAAACACATCCTGTCGCGGCAAGAACAAAGGTGGAGAAGGCGCTTCATCCGCCAAAAGCTGTCGCAAAGCGTAATGCCATTGCGGATGTTTTAAACGTCCTACGAACGCATAAAACTCTGCCGGATGTTGTTGAAAAACGAGATACCCTTGCAAAAGAGTTGGATACTCTGAAAAAGAGTAAGACTACGTCGGAGAAAGAGAAAGAGAAAGCGGAGCTAGTGATAGAACTGGAAGCGCTCTTGCAGGGAATAAAAGAATTTGAAGTGCGCTTGACGGAACGAGATATCCTTACGGAAAAGTTGGAAACCCTGAAAAAGGATAAAGACCTGTCGGAGGAAGAAAAAGCGGAGCAAGTGACAGAACTGGAAACGCTCTTGCAGGGAATAAATGAGATAGGAGCGCGTTCGGAAGAACGATTGGAAGCGCGCTTCCGAGAAACGGAAGCCCTGGCGGATCCATTCCACGAGGATGATCGCCGCAAACTTGAGCAAAAACTTGCCGAAATAGAAGGACGCATTGCCGCGCAAGAGAAAGCCGAAGAAATCCTTGTCAAAGCCAACGAAGAAAACGACCCGGTCAAGTCCTTTGCCCTGATATTGCAGGCTCAAGGCGCTTTTGCGGGGATTCCCGGATTGGCAACACGAGTTGACCAGGCGAAAGGAAGAGCGCTTGGAATTCTGACATCCAGAATCGAAGAGCGTCATCAGGAGATTGAAGACTGCCTGCGGCCGGCTGCGACAGCCGATGGCAATGAAAAATATGCTTTCTACAAGGAAGCGCGTCAGGCGCAGCAAGCCGCTGCCAGGCTGCCCAAAGAATGGCCAGCGGAAGAAAAGCCCGCTGCGCTGATAAAGCTGGAAAAGGCTACTGAAGACCTGATGCAGCGCATCATTGATACAGAAACCCAGGCCCGAGATTTTGATAAACAGGCTGAAAAAGTGCGCGTCCTGAAGGCTGATCCCAACAATTATCAGGCTGCGTTGAAGTTGCTGGAAGAGCTAAAGAAGGATAAACGCTTTTTTACAAAAGGCGATAACGGTGAAGATGAGCCAATCTATGCCTTGAAAGAATTGAGCCGCGAACTGGATGCCATCAAGGGGGTTCCAGAGTTGATGGTGGAGGCAGAAGGCGCTCTGGCTGCGAAAGATTGGCGACGCGCCAGTGAGTTAGCCGACCAGGTCATAGATTTGCGCAATGCGGGCGAATTTGCCGGGCGGGCAAAGGAAATACGCGCCGAGGCGGAACAGGAATTGGCGATTGCCCGGGCGCAGGAACACCTGAAAGATGATGAAGTGCGTCAGGCCGATGCTATTCTCGCCAATCTGCTCGCGACAGAAAAGAATGCTGCGCGCAAGTCCGCCCTGGAAAGCCGGTTGCAATCCCAATTGGAGGAAATTGAACGTGCCAGAGCGGATACGGATCAGGGGGATCCTAGTTTAGGGGTCTTATTCACCCAGGCCGAAACACAGGCGCAATCGCCAGGTTTGGATGCGCGTTTTCAGGCATTGCGTGTGTTTCGCTATATCAGCATGGACCCTGAAGAACCGCGCCAGGAGGCTGAATGGCCGGAAGCCAGGTTATCGCTGCGCACAGCGGATGCTCGGCTGCGGGCGCAGGAACTCGTCGAGAGCTTGCGCGGCGAGTTGCTGGAGCCGTTGCAAACCGCTCATCATGAAATGAGCAATCCTAAAGATTCCAAAGATGAATTACCTTCATTGAGCAATCTTTCCGATGAGAAATTATTCCCCCTGGCCGAATGTGCGCGCCAGTTGCGCAGCGAGCGGTTGTTGCGCCATGAAAGGGAGCGCGTTTTGGTGCGCTGGGCCGAAGTGGAATACAAAAGCCGCCGGGCACGCGAGCGGCAAGATGCCGGGGACTGGAAAGGGGCGGCCGCGATTTGGAGTATATTGACCAGGCACCATGCCAGTTCTGAACTGGATCAGAACCTGCGCCAGGCGCAAATCGAGCTGGCTGTGCAGCAGGCTGCGGTGTCACGCCAGCAGATGGCCTATGATGATGCAATAGAGCTATTGCAGGAAGCGCAAACACAGCCGGGCCTGGCGGAAAGCTGGCAATTGGACCTGGCGCTGGCGGCAGTTTATGCCGAGCAAAAGAATTTTATCCGCGCGATAGACATGGTGGATTTGGCAGCAAGGCGTACAGCCAAAGCAAGCGCAGCTGACCAAAAGACAGTTGCCGTACAATCTGCCGAAATTCGGGCCGGGCGCGGCCTGCACGAACAGGGACCTGCCGAAGCTCTGCGTGTATTGCAAGAAGCGCTGGAACAAAAGCTTACTCGTAGGCATCCCGCTCTGCTTCAAATGCAAGAGCGTATCTTTGATGAGACCGCTGCCGCTCTCCTTGAAGAGGCTGCTAAAGCATCAAAAAGCGGCAGCGAGCAAGACCGCATCCAGGCTGTGGTGGCTTTGCTTGATCTGCGCGCGCTGGAAGAGATTATCAAAACGCCGGAGGGCGACCGCCGCTCGACGCAAGTTCTGGAACCCATGAAAGCCAACCTGAGAAAAGTTGCCAAGAGTGTGGTCGACGAGGCATCCATTTTTAACCCGGCTATGATGTCGGTTGCCGAGGCGCTGACAACGGTAACAACATTGCTGGATCGTCTGCAGACTTTCAGCGAGGTGGCGCAGCTACTGGGGAGCGATATCGGCGAAATTCCCATACGCCTGGAAACCCAACAGGGAAACTTAAATAACATCAAGCGGCGGTTAGAAGCGTTGAAGAATCTGTTAGAAGAAAGCGCCAGGCCAGAATTGTGGCGCGGAGCGGTGCAGACGGGAATATTTGAACCCCTGGACACACTGAACAAAAGAATTCAAAATCAACAACTTAATGAAATGCTGGTTGTACGCAATTTTCAAAAACGCCTGATCGAGTGGAAGGCAGCGCATAATTATCTGGCCGGGGAAATTGCTGCTATCAAATATCTGTTTCGTTATGAAGAAAATGCTGCCGGAGAATTCCAGCGCTATGAAGACTTTGCCAGGGCCGCGGAGAAAGCGCGCGACTGCAAGGCGCGCCCCATTCATCAGCCCAAGAGTGGGCAGCCCTGGGAGCAACTGCATGATAATGATTATGCAGTGATCTACGAAGATTTGGGCAACCAGCTGCGCACTACCCCGCAATATGGCGATGGTCCTGCAGGCTGGGTAGCGGTGGAGAAAGACGCGCGAGCGCGTCAGACAGAATTGGAAACCTGGGAAACCTGGCTGGGCCAATGCGGCCCCCAAATAAAGCAAGCTCAACAGGCTTACGATGATGCCAACAGGCAGAGCGAGACGCTCACGCTGGGAGTGCAACTCCGGGGCTGGAGCGCGGCGTTGGAACGCGCTCAAGATGCCGCAGATTTGCTTTCCACAGGCCCCATGGATGATGATGGGGCAGCCGTCCCGGTGCGCTCAAAAAAAGCCAGCGAATACGACAAAGATCGAAGAACAAACTTGCAGAATGTTCGAGAATGGTTGAGTGATGCAGAATATCAGGTCACGAATATTACCCAAAGAATTGAAACCTTAGGGAAGTTCCCGACCGCTAAAGAGTTCAGTGATGCAGCCAATCAGCAGCGGGGAAAAAGCGCTGATCGTCTGGAAACTGTTTTGGAGTGCGCTCGCAAAATTGGCCCTAGTACCCCGGCCGAAGATCGCATGATTCAAATTTACGAAAAACGATTGTCGGAAATGAGCAGATTTAAATTTTTAAAATGGGGACGATAAGCAGTTGTCATGAAAATTGCTATCCTTTCAGATATTCACGCCAATCACCTGGCCCTGGAAGCCGTACTGGAAGACGCATCACAACGCGGTGTGCAGCGCTATTGGTTTTTAGGCGACGCTATTGGCTACGGGCCGGATCCGTTTGGGCCGCTCCAATGGCTACAAGACACTGTCGCGGCTGAAGATTGGGTATTAGGCAATCACGAAGCTATTTTTGGAGTCACGGAAACGATCCCTGCACTGGCCGAAACATTGGAGTTGGAGCAAGAAACATTATTAGCGATTCTTCGGTATGAAGGTGAAAAAGCTATTCCAGAGAAGCGGCAAAAGCAAAGTCCGCAGGCGGCATTTGCTGCATCCTTAGATATGGCCGAAGATTGTTTGGTAGAGCTGACAAAACATATTCGCCGCGCCTGGGATGCTAATGGAAATCGTCAGATTTTATCCATTGAGCAATGGGCGGCTGTTAATGGTCAGGCAAAAAAATCGCTCCAGATCAATCGTGAAGCCTTGAGTCTGAAACCGGAACTTTTATCATTTTGCATAAAAGAAATTACACCGCAGCGCGCCGCGCCACACTGCCATCACCTTGATGGGGTGAATTACATCTTGGTGCATAGCGGACAGACTAACCATCTGACACGCTATATCTATCCATGGCCGCCGGATGGCTATAAAGAAACTGAATTTAATCTACTCAGTAAAATTGCTGCCGAGAGCGGCTTCCCTCAAGTGCAGTGTTTTGGGCATACGCATGTTCCTGCGTTGGTGTTTCCTCCTTTGAACGGAGAAAACGTCAATTCGGTCAAGATAATCCCGGAAAAAGAATATCAACTCAAAGATAATCTGGTGCTGCTGAATCCTGGATCGGTGGGGCAACCACGCCACCAGTGTCAAAAGGCTGCTTATGCAATCCTAGACACCGAAGAGCGTACAGTGATTTTTCTCCGGGTGCCGTATAACTGGGAAGAGGCCCGGCGCAGATTGTTAGCGCGCAATTATCCAGAGTCGTTAGCGCATCGTTTGAAAAATCCTTCTCTGCCATCCGATACGCCAGCGGAATGGCATAAGCATTTCAGGCAGGTGTGCACATGAGTTCATACGAACCCTTTGATCCGTATAAAAACCAGGATGGGCGCCGCGTCCACACCGGTTTTCGCTTGGGCATGGTGGGCGGTTTGCTTATGTGGGGCATTCATCTGATTTTACTG
>Ga0233437_1003939_pt1 | contig 18470 bp, 11 predicted proteins | sample SI_122_August201_FD_182714 | JGI IMG/M metagenome (GOLD analysis project Ga0233437, IMG submission 182714) | Seawater microbial communities from Saanich Inlet, British Columbia, Canada - SI_122_August2016_200_MG | ecosystem: Environmental > Aquatic > Marine > Inlet | place: Canada: British...
ACCTTGAACTTTGAACCTTGAACCTTGAACTTTGAACCTTGAACTTTGAACCTTGAACTTTGAACCTTGAACTTTGAACCTTGAACTTTGAACCTTGAACTTTGAACCTTGAACTTTGAACCCTGAACTTTAAACCTTGAACTTTAAACCTTAAACTTTAAACCTTAAACTTCCACCCTCTGAGAAATACTTAGTAATTGCAAAAAAATAATCTTGAACATAAATAATGAAAACAATCCATTATTTGGGTAGGGTAAATTTTTTTTCACCTGTAATAGACTATGTAAAACCAAAGTTCAAAATTAAACGAAATCAATTTTTATGAAGAAAATTCTACTCGTTCTTGTGGCAATATTTTCATTTTCAACAATGAATCTATTTGCACAGAATTTACTATTAACAGGGGTTGTAAAAAATGCCGAAGATGGGGAAACGTTACCTTCAGCAAATATTTTAGTCAAAGGGACCTCAACCGGCACAACCACAAATGTCGATGGCTTTTTTACGCTTTTAAACCTTCCCGACAAAAAATTTACTTTAAATGTTTTTTATGTTGGGTGCCATCCGGCGGAAATCGATGTAAATCTGGATGAGCTCAAAGGTAGGCTGGTTATTGAGATGCAACCTTCGAACATTGAAATTGACGAAGTAATAGTTTCGGCAAAAACTTACAAAATGATAAAAGCTACCGAAAATGTAAGTAGCATCAGAGTGGCACCCATAGATTTAAAAACATTGCCCAGCTTTGGCGAAGTTGATATTTTCAGGTCGTTACAATTATTACCGGGGATTAGCGGAACCAACGAAAGTTCATCGGGATTGTACGTTCGGGGTGGCACTCCCGACCAGAACCTGGTTTTGTTAGATGGAATGACGGTTTATAATGTGGACCATTTTTTTGGATTTTTTAGCGCTTTTAATGCCGATGCGATAAAAGATATTCAAATGTTTAAGGGAGGATACCCGGCAAAATACGGTGGGCGTATTTCCAGCGTAGTTGATTTGACAGGAAAAACCGGAGACCCAAATAACTTTCACATGAGTGGGGGAATTAACTTGTTAAATGCCAACGCAACTATCGAAATCCCTTTGGGCGGAAAAGGATCGATCCTGCTCTCGGGACGTCGTTCTTACACCGATTTTATTGAAAGTAGCATGTACAACAAAATTTACGACATGCTTTCGCAAAACGAACCAGAAACCCAACAAACTGCAGGAACAGTAGCGTTACCCAGTGTCAGTTCAGGCGGCGGCGGGAAAGGCGGCGGCGGTTCAAGTGGAGGTTTCGGAAGCTTCCAGCAACCTGAAGTTACAACAACCCGGCCTACATTTTATTTCTACGATTTAAATGGTAAAATTACTTATCGCCCAACCGATAAAGATAACCTGGCACTAAGTGTTTACAGCGGAAAAGATAACCTTTTTGAAGATTCAGATAACAACAGGGAAATAGTTAGCACCAGAGAAAATTTTCCAAGCAGGACGATATTTAATTCCCGTAACGAAGACACTGACTGGGGAAACGAAGGAATTAGCTTGAAATGGTCGCGCCAGTGGAGCCCAAAGCTTTACTCTAATTTAATGGGTGCTTATTCACACTATTTTAGTAATTACAATCAGCGAATTATTAACGATACATACGATTTGGACACTGACACCTTAATTTTTGGTCGTAATACCGGAAATATAGAAAATAACGATGTAAACGAATTATCGCTGAGATTAGACAATGAGTGGCAAATATCGAATAACAATAAACTTGGTTTTGGATTAAATCTTTCGAATACAGAAGTAAGCTATATTTTTACCCGCGACGATACTTTGTCGATTCTTGACAGGCATGAAACAGGAATGCTGGCAACTGCTTATATTCAGGATAACTGGAAAATTTCTGATAAGCTTGAAATTAATGCCGGGCTAAGAACAAACTTTTACGATGTTACCAAGCAATTTTATGTTGAGCCCCGGTTCTCTTTTAAATACACCTTAAACGACAATTTATCTTTTAAAGGTGCCACAGGAAAATATAATCAGTATGTAAATCGTGTAATTAACGAGAATGTAACAGAAGGTTCGCGCGATTTCTGGTTAATTGCCGACAACGATTTGGTTGGTGTTCAATCGTCATGGCATTACATTTTTGGCGGAAGCCTTGAAAACGATGACCTTTTATTTGATGTAGAAGCCTATTACAAAACACTTGACGGACTCTCAGAATTCTCATTGCGTTACAGAAGAAATGACATTGAGTTAGACCAGCTTTTCTTCCAGGGTGACGGTGTAGCCAAAGGAGTGGAATTTTTGCTTCAAAAGAAACAAGGCGAATTTACAGGATGGTTAACTTACACCATTGCGAAAGTAGAACACCAATTCGATGGGATAAATGAAGGAAACCCTTTCCCGGCACTGCACGATCAGACCCACGAATTTAAAGCAATAGCCAACTGGGAACCACATAAACGCTGGCGGTTTTCATCAACTTGGGTTTACGGTTCAGGAAAACCTTATACCGCACCAGAATCGCAATATCAGATTGATTTACTGGATGGAAGACAATTTTCGTACATTAGCGTTGGCCCAAAAAACGGTGAACGTTTACCGGCATATCACAGAATGGATGTGGCCGCACACTATTTATTTAAAATTGGCAAAATTGAAATGGATGCCGGATTTTCGATATTTAACCTTTATAACCGAACAAACATTTGGTACCGGGAATTCGATTTACAAGAACTGCCAATGGTAGTAAACGATGTAACTTATTTGGGCGCAACTCCAAATATTTCATTAAACTTTAAATTCTAAACGAAAAAGATTATGCGATTTTTAGATATGAGTATCAAGACAAAAATTACAAAAATCATGAAAAAATATATTTATCTTTTATTAGCCAGTTTCATTTTTGCCAGTTTTATTTCGTGCGAAGATGAAGCGATTTATACTCCCGACGAAAGGTTTGTATTACAAGCATATTTATACGCCAATGAACCTGTTTGGGATGTTAGCATCAGAAATGCTGTTCCACTTACGGTTACCGACTCAATTGGGGAACCAATAAATGATGCGATAATTACTTTATACAAAAACGATGTTGCTTACACATTGGTATCAAGCAGCGATACCGGTTCGTACCAATATGTTGGCAACGATTTAACCGTCGAAAAAGACGATGTTTTTAGTATTGAAGCTATTGTTGGTGAGAAAACTGCAAGCGGCACAACCTCAGTACCCGACTCACCGGAAGGTGTTACTATGACGGTTGAAAGTATTGTTTTGCCAGAAATAAAATTAGATGCTGTAACCGGAAGGCCTGAATTTGGGGTAATGCAAGCTTTACGCGGGCTTATCGATGAAGTTCAGTTGGATGTTGTTTGGGATAATCCAAACGAGCTACTTCATTTTGTAGTAATCGAAAATGACGAAGACGACCAGGAAACTCTTTTCCCCGATTTTGGTGGAAAATTTGGTAGTTCGGGTGGAAGAGGTTCTTTTCAAAGAATATCGGCACCTACAAGAGAAAGTTCGTACGAAATTAACTTTTCCGAAATTCAATACTGGGGAAAGTATATTGTAAAAGTTTACCGCGTAAACCAGGAATACGCCGATTTGTATGAAAACCTTGAACAAGACTCCCGCGACTTAAATGAACCGCCAACCAACATCAAAAATGGCTTAGGTATTTTTAGCGCTTTTAACTCGCAGAATGTTTATTTTCGGGTCGTGAAGGAATCAGATGCATCCGGTTGGTAGTAACACAAAAAACATATTTAACATTATTAAAAAGATAAAAAAGTACTTATCCTGCTTACCCAAAAGGATTTGTACTTTGTATTTTTATCGAACCATTTAAAAGAAATCAATGAGAATCACTCCATATTTCATCTTCATTTTAGGAATACTTATTTTTTCATCGTGCGCCAAACTTCCGGTTTACGAAAGTAAAAACTACAATCAATCAAATAACGACTTTTTAAATCCACTGTCGGCTAATTACGACAAAAAAAATAATATCCGTTTTGAAGTTTACGATAACGACACCAATCTGTTTTTACAATTTGTTTTTCACGACCAATTAAGTTTAATGAAAATAATGCGGAGTGGTTTAAATTTATATTTCGATCCGCTTGGAAAAAAGAATCAAGATTATCATTTAAAAATTGAGAAGTCTGAGCTTCAGCAAACAGAATTTAGTGTTTTATCGAGGCAAATGAAAGGCGAAAGTGGTGGTGGCCCGCAAGGAATGGCCGGAACTATTAGAACAATGTTCAACAAAATAACCTGGGACAAAAATGGAAAACAATATGTTTTTTACAGCAATTTAGTTAAAGACCCAATTTCAGTAAATCTTAGCTCAAACAAACACAATGAGCTTATTTTGGATGTAAAAATGCCATTAAGTGAAATCCCGTTTTCAGGTGGGCAAAACCTTTTATCGCTTGGTCTGGAAACGAATTCAGTTTCAATGGGAAGTATGAGTTCGGGAAGGACAAGCGGATCGATGCGTGGTGGTGGAAAAGGTGGTTCAGGAAGAAGCGGCGGAATGAGCGGTGGCCGTTCTGGAGGCGGGATGTCGAGCGGTGGCAAACGTCCGGGCGGAAGCCCACCCTCTGGAGTTCAAGCGATCCAGCTTTGGTTTCAGTTACAATTGTAAGAAGCTTTTTTAAAGAACCGTTCTTTTTTATAAGAGCGGTTCTTTAAACTTATTTCAAAAATATAGTTTTTTTGTCGCGATTACTTTCAACACAAGCCTCCAGGATTTTAAGCACTTCAACAGATTCTTCCGGTTTTACAACTAATTCAGCTTTATTCCTTATCGCATCAAAAACATTTACATAAAAAGCACTATAATTTCCTGGTATTGTTTCAATATTCCCATTAAAATTTAATCCATCTTTTTCATAAACAATCTCTCCCCACAATTCTCGCTCATCTTTTCCCCAATCGTCACTTTCAGGTAAATTTCCGGCTTTTAACATCTCTTCCTGAGGATCGATCCCCCATTTAAGAAATGAGCCAAACTCACCATGAATACTGTATCGTGGCCCTGGATTTTTAACCAGGTAAGAACATTTTAAAATAGCTGAAAACCTTTTATATTCCAATCTAATATCGTAATAATCAGGAACATTCCCATTCGTTCTTACAATTTTTAAATTGGCAGCAACAGAAATCGGTTTACCAAACAAAACATACACCTGATCGACCATGTGAGAACCTAAATTAAACAAAACACCTTCGTTCTTGTCACTTTTTTCTTTCCATGTATTAGGTGTAATAAAAGTCCGGTAACGGTCGAAATGCGATTCAAACTCAACCAATCTGCCAAGGTTTCCCTGGTCAAGTACTTTTTGCACAGTTAAAAAATCGTTGTCCCAACGCCGGTTTTGATAAACCGTTAGCAAAACTCCATTTTCTTTAGCCAAACTTACCAGGTATTCTGCATCAGAACTTTTTAGTGTAATTGGTTTTTCAACTACAACATTTTTACCTGCATTCAGAGCCTGTTTTGCCATTTCGAAATGATAAGAATCAGGGGTATTTATTATCACCAATTCAATTTCACTATTTTCTAAAATTTCATTGAAATTACGAACAATGTTTGCCCCGGGAAATAATTTCTTTGAAATACTTTTAGTCCTTTCTAAAACCTGAACGACTTCAAAATCGGAATTTACCTTTAAGGAAGGTCCATGAAATACCAGTCCTGACATACCAAACGATGCAAGCGCTGTTTTAATTTTTTTATACATTGGCGTTTATTTTGGCATTAAATTTAAAAGTGTAATAAAGAAACTTGTTTAATAACATTTACTCAATTACCTATTCTAAAACATAAATTGTTCAATTAAAGAATATTTGATTGTAACTTCGAAATGCAAAACTAATTCGACAAGTTATTAATTACAAAGAAATGGAAAAATTTATTAACAATTACCTGAATACGACAACATGTTGCAATCTTGAAACCGGCGATTTTCCGGGACCGATAATAACTATTTCGAGGCAGGCTGGTTGTTCAGCCCAAAGGATTGCTATTAAACTCTCAAAAATCCTGACCGGCTACAGTTACATGTCGGAAACAAAAACCGATGCCGAGTGGAAATGGGTAAATAAAGATATTTTTGCCGATGCAGTTAACGAAATGGTCGGTGAAATAGAGGCTGGTAATTTTGAAAATGCAAAAGAGGACATTAAGTTGCTTGGTGAAGTTTCGCAAGCCTTCTCAGAAGAAACCATTTATGATATTTCGGACGAAAAACTGATTGATACTTTAAAAGGGGTAATTTGCAAACTTGCCTTTCAGGGGCGGACAATAATTGTTGGCCGCTCGGCAGGGGTAATATTAAAAAACGTTCCTAACAAATTAAATATCAGGTTCGAAGCACCAGTTGAATGGCGTATTAACCGAGTGATGCAAATTATGGATTTGAGTCAGGCCGAAGCTGCAAATTACATTAACAAAGCAGATATAAAAAGAGATTCGTTCATTGAAAAAATTATTGGAAGAAAAGCTGAAAATAATGATTTCGATATTATTTTCAATTATGCTTCAATGGAAGATGACCAAATTGTTGATGCAGTTATTAACATCCTTAAAAACAAAAAAATTATTTCACAACACATCGAGTATTAAACATTTGTTACATAATTGCAATTAAAACAAATTCCCCGGAATCAAAGCTTTTCAAATTTATTGAAGAAAATCGTTATTTTATCGATATAAATTTATTGAATGTTTTAATTTTGAAACCGAAATACAATTACTGTTTATAAAAAAATATTAATACAATGACCAATCGTCGTAAATTTTTAAAAACAACTGCTGCCTTCGCAGCCGGAAGTATGGTACTTCCAATGGTTTCGTGCACAAAAGAGAAAGTAATAGGTTTACAACTATACACAGTGCGCGATAAAATAACCCAAGATCTTGACGGGACTTTAAACCGCCTGGCTGAAATTGGTTATAATTCAATGGAAGCTGCCGGATACAATGTGGTTGACGGTACATTCTACGGAATGAAACCAAAAGCTTTTGCCGATAAACTTAAAGGGCTGGGGATGCCACTACACAGTAGCCATACAGTTGCTGAACTTGATACAGCCGAAAAAGTTTTTGCTGATGCAGCGGAAGCTGGTTGCCGGTATGTAATTTATCCGTACTTGCCGGAAGAATTCCGCCAAAATATTGATGGATATAAAGCTACAGCCGAAAAGTTCAATAAAATTGGTGAAGTAGCAAATAAACACGGTGTTAGATTTGGATACCACAACCATGCTTTCGAATTTGACAAAATGGATGGGCAAATTGGAATGGATGTTTTGATAAGTGAAACAGATCCGGAATTAGTAACCTTCGAGGTTGATTTATATTGGGTTACAAAAGGCGGGCACAATCCGGTAGATTACATTAAAACACATCCGGGACGGTTCGAAATTTACCACGTAAAAGACATGGTAAAAACCGACGATATGTTCTTCTCGCCAGTGGGTGTAGGAAGAATAGACTTCGAAAGTATTTTTGCAATTAAAGAAACCGCAGGTATGGAAATGATTTTTGTTGAACAAGATCGATTCCGCGATTACGATGCATTCGAAAGTGTTGAGATGAGTTTTAACTATCTGAACAACGCGGATTTTGTATAATTTCTAGTTTTATTAATTTAATCTCACCTTACAAAAAACCTTCCTTTGGGGAGGTTTTTTATTTAGGTACAATTATTTATTGCTAATATTAAAAATCAGAAGAAATAAATTAGATTTTCTGCTAAATTAAGTATTAATTTGTATTAAGATACTTTTTACGTTCTATACTATTAAGAGAAAGCAACTTACTTAAAGTAATTAAATCATTGCAATTCGTTTTTAGCTCATCGAAATAGTAAAAACCGGCTTTTTTTAATTAAACGTTTATTTACATTTTTATTTGTTTTTTTATGAATTTATTTGTTGCAAAATTAAGCTCATCAACAACCGATGATGATTTACAAGAACTCTTCTCAAAGCATGGAGAAGTAACATCTGCCAAAGTGATTATTGACAGGGAAACCGGAAACTCAAAAGGTTTTGGTTTTGTTGAAATGGCAGACGAAGGCGAAGGTCAGGCAGCCATAGAAGCACTAAATGACAGTGAACTTGATGGCAACCAAATTGTGGTTAAAAAAGCCAACCCCCGAAACGAAAATCGTTCAGGTGGAGGCCAGCGACGTGATGGTTCTCAAAGCCGTGGCGGCTACCAACGTCGCGACGACCGCCGTGGCGGCGGGGGAGGAAGAGACGACAACCGGGGCAGAAGTGGCGGTGGTGGTTACGGTGGCGGTGGCGGTGGTAACCGCTGGTAGTAACCTATCAAAAAATTAAAGAAGCTGCTCGGAGGGTAGCTTTTTTTTGTGCATTTTTTAATTCATTCTAAATAGGTTTTCAAATCAGTTTTAATAAGATAAATAGGTAAATTTATAGCTAAATTTTAATGAACTTGAAAAAACCTAAAACAGGTCTTCATAACAAAACAAATTCAACAAAAAAACAATATTATGAAAATCAGAAACCTCTTTCTTGCATTCAGTATTTTCTTTCTTGCAATTAACCCGCTGTTTGCTCAAATAATCGAACAAGATTCGTTAGCACTTGTACGACTTTATCAGGCAACAAATGGCTCAAACTGGAATGATAATTCTGGTTGGTTAAACGGCCCGGTTGCCAGTTGGTTTGGAGTTAACCTAAGCGGAAATTCGGTTCATTCTATAAATCTTTCCAATAATCAATTATCGGACACAATACCGCCCGAAATTGGAAATTTTGATTCAATTAATAGCATTAATCTGTCAAATAATCAATTGTTGGGGCCAATTACCGACTCAATTGGGAAACTAACCAATTTAAGAACTTTAAATTTAAACAATAACAACCTTGCCGGTGTGTTGCCTGTAACCATTGGACAGTTGCAAAACCTGACAGATTTATATTTATCTAATAACCTTTTAAGTGGTGAGATCCCTCATGAAATTGGGAATTTAACTAATCTCAGGTACTTACAAATTAACGATAACAATTTTTCGGGTGAGATTCCTTTTGAATTTTGGGACTTAAACCAATTAGTTTTACTTGCCCTCTATAACAACAATTTATCAGGTGAAATACCAGGAAACATTTCCAACCTTTCCAACCTTAATTCACTCAAATTTTTTAATAATAATTTTTCCGGGGCCATTCCGCTTGAAATTGGGAATATGGCAAACCTGACAGAGATAAATTTTTTAAACAATAACTTTTCAGGCACCATCGCCGAGGAAATCGGAAATCTATTAAACCTTCAGTATTTATTTTTAGACGGGAATAATCTTACCGGGAATATCCCTGCTTCAATTGGCAATCTCACCAATTTAATAAGTGTTTCTGTTTCCGACAATTCGCTGTTTGGTAAAATTCCTGAAAGTTTTGATGGCAGTTCGCAAATTAATTCATTCAATATTCAGAAAAACAAATTCACTTTCAGAGATATTACCGATGTAATGGGGTATTCAAATATTTCAGGTTTTGTCTATTCACCACAAGACACGATTGTTGGTGTTGAAAAAACGGTTGAAGCAAGGATTGGAGATACAGTAACAATCAGGATAGATAATTATGCCCATGCAATCGATCAAAGCGACCAGTTTCAATGGTACAAAAATGATATAATAATTAATGGGGAAACAGATTCGACGATTGTTATGTTATTAATTGGTTTAGAAAATACTGGTTCCTACCATTGTAGAATTACTAATAACATTGCTACGCAACTAACCCTGACATCGCAAAAAACACATTTAAATGTAATTTCAAAGGGTGCCGGCATCCCCATAAATGAATACAATACGCTCGTTGATATATTCAACAACATGAATGGCGACAATTGGACAAGAAATGACAATTGGCTGGACACAACATATTATACTGTTAATGACTGGTACGGAGTTTGGGTGGCAGACGGACGGGTCAGTGAGATTGGATTTAACAATAACAACCTGATTGGAGAAATACCTCAGTCTATAGAAGAACTTACAGCTTTAAAAAAATTCATGTCATTTAAAAATAATATTTCAGGAACAATTTCTGAAACTCTTGTTAAATTACCAAACTTAAAAGACCTTTTTATTGGCGAAAGTAATTTAAGTGATTCATTTGACGAAATAATAAAAAATGCAGGCGACAGTTTAAAGCAACTTAGTTTGCAGAACAATAACATTACCGGCTACATTCCAGGCGAAATAGGAAATACCGAATTAACAGAAATCTGGATTACCGGAAATAACATCAGCGGTTACATACCTAAGGAAATAGGAAATTTATCGGACTTATTTGTTTTTTATGCCGCCGATAATAATATTACTGGAACAATCCCTCCCGAATTTGGTAATATTACCGGGATTCAAACAGTCATTCTCTCGAATAACAAAATTGAAGGTCCCTTGCCAACAGAACTTAAAAACCTGGTAAATCTGGAAGATTTTATTTTAGACAATAATTTAATTGGAAAAGAAACTAATCCAGAAAATTCCTCAAACTTTAAAAGTGCAAATTTAGATCCTGTCAGACAAATTCCCGATGATTTGTCAAATTTAATTTCGCTGAATCAATTAAGCATCGAAAATAATCAACTTATGTTTAACGACATTGAACCAATATTTTCGTGGAACAATTACGCCGGATTAGTAAATTTCATTTATTATCCCCAAAATTTAATTGGCCTGGCAAAAACTATAGAAAAATTTATCGGGGAAAATACAAGCATTTCTATTGACAATTATTTGCAAGGAAATTCAGATGAATACCAATGGTATAAAAATGGCACTCTGATTCCTGCTGAAACAAATGCAACACTCGAATTTACCAATCTGCAACTTTCCGATGCCGGGAATTTTTATTGTGTAGTTACAAATCCGGTTGCAAGCGATTTAACACTTGTTAGCCACGAGATAAAACTGAATGTAAAAATGATGGCAGGTGTTCCGGTTTCGGAATACGATGCATTAAAATCTTTTTTCAATGCAATGAATGGAAACAATTGGGAAATTAATACAAACTGGTTGGACACAACCTCTGTCCCGGTTGACGAATGGCACGGAATTACAGTTACAAACGGACATGTTACTGAAATTAATTTACCAGGTAATTATTTAACGGGAGTTTTACCCGAGGCATTGACTGGTTTAACAGAACTGAACACATTAAAACTCGACACCAATAAAATTGAAGGGAACATTGAAAACTGGATTGATGATTTGGAAAACCTTGAAAATATTAATTTGGTAAAGAATCGATTATCCGGGGAAATATCGAGTGAAATTGGAAAAATATTCAAGCTAAAATCACTAAAACTGAGTAACAACATGCTAAGTGGCAAATTTCCCGGACGAATGATAAACATTAAAGGCTTACAGGAGTTTCATGTCGATTCGAACCTTTATACTTCGATAAATCTCGAACCTGTTTTTGAATGGGGTAATTTCGAAAGCTTTCAATCGGGTTTTGTTTACACACCACAATATGATGTTGGGGCAGCAAGCAATGTTACAAAAGATTGGGGCGACGAACTTAATATTGGAATACCGGGTTATACCCCTGGTACTGCCGATATTTTCCAATGGTTTAGGGACACTTTAATTCTTCCCGACCAAACCGAAATGCAAATGGTGATAAATCAGGTAACAACTGCCGACACGGGAAATTACGTTTGCCGAATTACAAATACCATTGCAACAGATTTGGCAATTTATTCGAAACCGGTAAAAGTGAAAGTACTTGGGGCGGTTGCCGGTGCCGGTGTCCCGGTTTCGGAATATCTGGCTTTGGTAGAAATTTACGACAGCACAAACGGAGCTGGCTGGATAAACAATGAAAATTGGCTCGATACTACTTTTTATTCTGTAAAAGACTGGTTTGGTATTTGGGTTGAAAATGGCCATGTTTCCAAATTTGAAATGCCGGGGAATAATCTTAGCCGAATTCCATGGGCATTAAACAATTTACCCGAAATGAAAATAATCGATTTATCCTCAGGGAATTACAGTGGTGACATTCCCATTTTTGAAAACCTGACAAAGCTCACTGAGTTCTCGTTAGCCGACAACAATTTCAATTTTAAAGATTTAAGCCCGGTTACCAATTGGGCCAACTACGATGATTTTAAGCTCAATTTTGTTTACATCCCACAACCTACTGAAATAGGGGAAAAAGATACTTTCCAATACCTGTTTGGAGATACTATAATGTTAACGGTTAAAAACTATCCCACCGACAGCGCAGATTACTTTGAATGGTTTAGAAATGACGTTTCTTTTCAAAGCAGCATGATTCAGCAGTTTCAGAAAAAAGCCTGGTTCGACGATAACAATGCAGTTTACAAATGCGAAGTCACAAATAGTTTACTTCCTGATTTAACTTTAATTTCAAGAGATATTTTAACGCAGGTAAAATACAGTTCAAACGATTCTATCGCGCTTGCCTCTCTAAAAATGGAATACGATACATTACAAGATATTTGGTCCGGCGATTCAATTTTTAACTGGCCTTTGCTAACTTCTGAAAAAGGAGTTGTAACTTCCTTAGATCTTTCTGGATTAAACCTGGAGGGTGAAATTTCAAGCTTATTTGTTAATTTCGATTCGCTAACCTGGCTTGATTTATCGAACAATAAACTTAGAGGTGAAGTTCCCGGAATTGCTACAACAAAAAATGCAACTTTGAAATCGGTAATAGACGACGTATTTAAGCTCGAATACTTAAATATTGCAAGCAACAATTTTGTTTTTGCCGACATGGAACCAATTGCCGACGAATTAAATAGTATTGCCGATTTTATTTATTCACCCCAGGCAAATGTTGGCATTCCATTCGACACTACCGTTTATAAATATGCAAAGGTTTCTTTTGAAATAGGAAATTATATTCCAGGAAATTCTGATGTATTTACCTGGTTTAAAAATGGACAGGAAGTAGCAGGTGAAAAGGGCGCAACATTTATAATTGAAAATGCAGAACTAACCGACAGCGGTTACTACACTAGCTCAATAGCAAATACCTTATTCCCTGATTTAACTTTGACTGCCGACACCAGTTGGTTAAAAGTTTTAATTCCCGTTGGAATTAACAATCAGGAATTGAACGAGTTTCGCATTTATCCAAATCCTGCCAAAAATCGAATTTTTGTTGACACAAAAAATGAACCTGTCGATTTAAAAGTTTTTAATATCTCAGGGAACCTTATATTTGAAAAGAATGATTTTCAATCAGATTGGATAGAAATTAGTGAATTCACAGGAGGGATTTATTTATTCAGGATAATTAGGAAAAATTCTGAAATTATTAATAAAAAAGTGATATTCAATTAGTTATTAAATATTCACCGGGCGAACTTTATGGCGCCCGGTGAATATTTCAAATTATAGAGTCTTCAACCATGATTCAGCATCTTCTAATTCAGTTTTATTTTTGGTTTTAACGGCATAATTAAATCCAGGTTGAATACAAAATGAACCGTACACTCCCGATTTGTTTAATGCAATGTAACCAATCTGGTGATTTTCGTAATCGGGAATTTTTTTAGAAATGCGTTTAACCGCCTCCTCGCATGCACGTGATGGCGACATCCCGTTACGCATTAATTCAACTACTAAAAATGTACCCATGGTTTTCATTACCAGCTCACCGGTTCCCGTTGCAACAGCACCGCCAACTTCGCCATCAACAAAAAGGCCGGCCCCGATAATTGGCGAGTCCCCTACCCTTCCGGGTAATTTATAACCCATCCCGCTGGTTGTGCAAGCTCCTGAAATACGTCCCTCTTTATCAATAGCCAGCATTCCAATGGTATCGTGGTTTTCTACATTTATTTCATTGCTGAAACCCCGTTTTTCTTTTTTCCATTTTTTCCACGCCGATTTCCTTTCTGATGTCAGTAATTTTTCTTTTTTGAAACCATTCCCTAAAGCAAATTCCAATGCACCTTTTCCACTCAACATTACATGCTGTGTTTTTTCCATAACAAGCCGGGCGACCGAAATCGGATGTTTTATGTGCTTAAGGTAACTAACACTTCCTGCCCTGCCCTTTTCGTCCATAATACAAGCATCGAGAGTAACTTTACCACTGGCATCGGGCGTACCGCCAAAACCAACGCTATTGATTTTAGGATCAGCTTCCGGGATACGGACACCGGCTTCAACCGCATCTAACGAATGCCCATCTTCCGAAAGTATTTTCCAGGCTGCCTCGTTTGCAGGTAAACCGTGGTTCCAGGTTGAAATCACAATCGGATAATTGTTTTCATTTTGACTTGAAAAAGATGCTGAACTATATTTTGCCATGGATAAACCGGCAAAAGCCATTGAACCTTTACGAATAAATGAACGACGTGAAGTCATATTATTATGATTTTAAAATTTCAAAAATTATTAAATAACTGTTTTGGAATATAAATGGTCATTTGACTAAAACGTTTTCATTAATGTTGTATTGAATCTATCCGAAATAGCCATTAAAATTCAGTTTTATTATGTATTATCTCAATCTAATTTCTAATAATCTAAAAGCCTATTTTCGATTTATTCGTGTGAAAAATGCTGCAATGTTTTTCTGTATTTCGAAAAAACCACCGCCCTCGAAATAAAACCAAGGTACTTTCCATCTTTAATAACCGCCAAATTATAACGCCCAGATGTTTCAAATTTTTCAACCACCATTTCCATATTGTCCAGCGGAGAAATAAAAAACTCGGGCATGTACATTAAATCTTTCACCCAAACTGTTTCATAAAGATCGGTTTCAAAAATCAGGTTTTTTACTTCCGATAATTTTACCATTCCTTTTAAACAACCATTTTCATCGACAACCGGATATAAATTTCTTTTCGATTCTGAAATTGCCCGTACCAAATCCCTCAATTTAGCTGTAGGTGAAAGGATGAAAAAATCTGTTTCAATTAATTGCCCTAAATCCATATATTGCAAAACAGCTTTGTCTTTATGGTGTGTTATTAATTCACCACGCTGCGCCAAGCGTTTTGTATAAACCGAATGTGGTTCCAACTTCATAATTGTGAGATAAGCCACAGTTGAAGTAATCAACAAAGGAATTAACAATCCATACCCCCCTGTAATTTCAGCAATTAAAAAAATAGCTGTTAAGGGTGCATGCATCACTGCAGCCATCATTCCTGCCATTCCTGCAAGGGTAAAATTACCTTCAGGCAATCCTAAATCGTAAAAAGTATTTATAAGTTTCACTAAAAAATAGCCGGCAAAAGCACCCATAAAAAGTGTTGGTGCAAAAATGCCCCCTATTCCACCCGAAGCAGTTGTTGCCGCCATTGCAATTACTTTAAACAATAGAATTCCGGCAAGGACAATTAAAAAAAGGTACGAGTTTTCTTTCCATCCAAAAAACAAAGAATTATTTAATAAATCGGCACCTTGTCCATTAAAAATAGTTACGATGCTTGAATAACCTTCTCCCCAAAGCGGAGGGAAAATAAAAATAAGTATTCCCAATACAAACCCCCCGATAATTAAACGGGCTATCCAGCTTTTAATTTTCGAAAAAATCTTTTCCAAATACATCGAAACCCTGGTAAAATAAAACCCAAGAAAACCAGTAAACACACCCAATAAAATGTAAAACCAAATGTTATTTATTTGAAAAGAATTCACCTGCGTAAAATGGAGCAACACACCTTCGCCCATAAAAAGGTATGACAATATTGTTGCTGAAATAGCTGATATCAGAAGTGGGATAACATAAGCCATGGTTAGGTCGAGCATTAAAACTTCGAGCGTAAAGACAATTCCGGCAATTGGTGCATTAAAAATGCCGGCAATGGCACCGGCAGCACCACACCCAACCATTAATGTAACATATTTGTAATTCAGCTTAAAAATCCGTGCCAGGTTTGAACCAATTGAAGCACCTGTTAAAACTATGGGAGCCTCTGCTCCAACCGATCCCCCAAAACCAATGGTTAACGAACTGGCAATCATTGAAGAATAATTATTGTGCGATTTAATGCGGCTACTTCTCCGGGAAATTGCATAAAGGATTTTTGAAACGCCATGCCCAATATTATCTTTAACAAAATACTTTACAAACAAAACCGCCAGGAGAATTCCGATAAACGGATATACCAGGTATAAATAACTTATACCGTCGATGGTAAACCAATTTGTTAGTTTTTCTGCCACAAAATGTATAAGGTTTTTTAGTACAAGAGCAGAAAAGCCACTTAACAAACCAATAATCAAACTTAATAAATAGATAAAAATGCGTTCAGGAATATTAGCAATCCTCCAAGCCACCAGCTTGTTCATCCACTTTTTCGTGTTTCGAAGCCACAATATTTTAAACGTGCGATACATCAATTATTTGTTTACGATATTTAGTAAATACCCTTGCCCTTGAAATAAAACCAATATATTTCCCATTTTCAAGGACCGCTAAATTATACCTGCCCGATGATTCAAATTTATTGGCTACTATTTCCATACTATCGTTCGGATCAATTGAGTATTTGGGCATATACATCAATTCATTTATTTTTATTTTATCATACAAATTGTGATCGAAAATCATACTGCGAACATCGTCCATTTTAACCATTCCAACAAGTATCCCGTCGGCATCAACAACCGGAAATAAATTGCGATGATTGGTTGAAATAGCCTGGGTTAAATCCCGCAATGTTGCTTCTGGTGAGAGTATTTCAAAATCGCTTTCTATCAATTTTCTCACCTCGAGCATTTGCAAAACGTTTGCATCTTTATCGTGTGTCATTAGTTCTTTTCGTCGTGCCAACTGAATATGATAAACTGAATTAGTTGTAAATGTACGCACAATAATATATGCAAAAGTTGCAGTAATCATTAAAGGTACAAATAACTTGTAACCCCCTGAAATATCAGCAATTAGAAATATTCCTGTTAATGGAGCATGCAGCACTCCGGCAATTAAACCTGCCATTCCGATTAATGCAAAATTATGTGTACTTATCTGTCGCAATCCAAGCATATTCACAACTTGTGCGAATAACATTCCTGTGTTTACTCCCATAAAAAGAGTTGGTGCAAAAATTCCACCGATACCACCTGCGCCAAAAGTCAACGAAGTGGCAACAATTTTTAATAAAATAACCGAAGCAAGCAAAATCAAAACTGCCCAATATTCTTCCCTCAAATCGAAAAACAAACTATTATTGAATAGATATTCCAAGTCGCCGGCTAAACCTGCATTTATCGATTCGTAACCTTCGCCATACAACGACGGAAAGAAAAAAATAAGTATTCCAAGACCCACGCCCCCAACCAATAAACGCGTTCTTTTATTTTTTAACTTTTCGAATAATTCGACAAAAAACATATACATTTTTGTAAAATAAACCGAAATAAAACCGGCAACAATTCCAAGTAAAATATAGAATGGCAAATCAGCCAACGCGAAAGCTTGTTTTACTTCAAATGGATACAGAACATCCTGCCCCAAAAAGAGATAAGAAATAACAACTGCTGTTGCCGACGATAACAAAAGAGGCACCAACGAAAACACAGTTAGATCTATCATTATTACCTCAACAGCAAAAACTATTGCCGCAATCGGTGCTTTAAAAATAGCCGCCATTGCCCCGGCGCAAGCACACGCCAACATCAAAATAGTATTTTTGTAATCCAACCTGAAAAATTTTGCAAGCCACGATCCCCAGGCCGTCCCTGTTGCAACGGTTGGCCCCTCTAAACCAACAGATCCTCCAAATCCAACAGTTAAAGAACTGGTAATTACAGAAGAAAATAGATTGTGGTTACTAACCCGTCCTTTGCGTTGGGATATGCTGTGCAAAACGTTTGGAATTCCGTGCCGTACTTTGCTCCGGATCACATATTTCACAATCAACACAGTTAATATTATCCCGACTAATGGCAAGGCAAAATAAATATAATTGTTCATTTCGTTTGATACCAGCGAATGGACAAGCCGCTGGGTTAACCAAACAGTATTTTTTAATACAACCGCTGCCAATCCTGAAAGGATACCAACAAAAATACTGAGTGCAGTAATAAAACCGCGTTCACTCATGTTCCTTATGCGCCACCGATGAAACCGGGCAATTATGTGTATCCTGTTATTCATTTCAGAACGTAAAAGTAACAAAACCGTAGTTTTAGCCTGAACTATTCATAAATTTATCTATTCCGAAATCAAACTGCTTTGAATAAAGAGAATGCTCGATTCTCGCTTCTCAAAATAGCTAAGGCTATTTCTGCGAGGCTCAACTCTGTGCTTCCCTTTATTCTGTGCATTTTGAATTCTCATAATGAAAAACTCATGAATAATTCAGGTTAGAAAGAAGATTTAAGTAAACAACCACGCCCAAAGGACGTGGCTTTGAGATAACCCCTAAAAGGGGATAAAAATACCTTTACCCTCACATAGGGTAAAAGCGCGTTGTT
>Ga0233437_1003940_pt1 | contig 18436 bp, 18 predicted proteins | sample SI_122_August201_FD_182714 | JGI IMG/M metagenome (GOLD analysis project Ga0233437, IMG submission 182714) | Seawater microbial communities from Saanich Inlet, British Columbia, Canada - SI_122_August2016_200_MG | ecosystem: Environmental > Aquatic > Marine > Inlet | place: Canada: British...
CCGATATCGATATTCTCGATGGCCTCTTCCAACGTCACCCCTTCCCTGGATACGGTTTTTTCGAACTGATACAGATTCACCACCACCAGGTCAATGCCTTCGATGCCATGCTCCGCCATGACCTTGACGTGATCGGGATTGTCACGCAGACCCAGAAGCCCCCCATGCACTTTCGGATGAAGGGTCTTGACGCGGCCGTCCATCATTTCCGGAAACCCGGTATAGGCTGAGATATCCGTCACCATAACCCCTCCCTGGCGTAGGGCTTTGGCCGTCCCCCCCGTTGACAGTATCTCCACCTGGAACCCGACCAGAGACTGTGCAAAATCCACGATTCCCGTTTTGTCCGTGACGCTGATGATCGCTTTTTTTATCTTACCCATGTATTTCTCCTCATACCAGGCGACAACCATCCGCCCTCTTTTGTTCAATTACTTTTTTCAGGGTCTGCCACGGGCATGGGAACCTTCAAAAAACCCACGCCTTCGTCCTTCAGAGTCTTTTCCTCTTCCTCCGTTGCCGAACCACGGATGCTTCTCTTTTCCGCGGCGCCGTAATGGATTTTCAACGCTTCGGCGGCAAATTGGGTCCCCACATCTTCCGAATTGTTTTTAACATATTCAACGACCTCTTTTGCCAGTTTCTGGTAATTGATGGCCGCCGGGTCGCTCACTTCACGGGTTTGGGACGTTCTGACCGCCACGGGCGAAAGAACCTTCCTGACATCGGCAACATCACAGACCGGGCATCGTACAAGATTATCTAAATTCTGTTCCTCAAAAGACTCAAGGCTGTCAAACCAGCCTTCAAAAAGGTGCCCCTGGGAACACTCCAAATCAAATGCAATCATTTTGCCTTCTTATCCCTCCGAATAGAGAACGGCCAGAATCCGTGTGACATCACTGCCATGATTCTTGACAAGATGCGGAACCGTGGAATCGTAGTATATGGAATCGCCCCCTTCGAGCACGTAAACCTCCTCACCCAGTTTGACTTCCATGGCACCTTCCAGAACGTAAATGAATTCCTGGCCATCGTGGGCGGATCGCTCCTCGTCGGCTTTTGAAGGTTCAAGGGAAACAAGAAAGGGTTCCATGTGCCGGTCTTTCTTGTGGGGGGCTAGGGACTCGTAACCATATCCATAATATTTGCCCTTTTTGGAACTGTACCGCGAGACCACTTTCCGGTCGTGTTTCCGGACAATGGTAAACGGCATATCCTCCTCGCCCGAGATAAAATAGCCCATTTTAAGGTCCAGGGCCTTGGCCAGTTTAATAACGGTGCCCAGGGGTGGCGCAACATTGCCGTTTTCGATCTGTTCCAGGAACACCACATCCAGACCGGTTCTTTGAGAAATATCCTGCAGCGTCAAGTCCCGCTCTTCCCGCACCTGTTTGACCCGTTCACCCACATTGATCTGAATATCTTCCGTGGGAGCAGGCGGGCTGATGCTGTTTAAAAAGTCCTGTTCCTGATCTTCTCCATTGAACCGGCTGATGTCTGTCAGGAAATCCTGCTCGGCATCCCGAATATCTCCCTGACGATTATCTTCTTCCATAATCATTTCCTCTGGAGCCAATTTCAAAGCGTCCCCTTTTGCCCGATCTCCGCGTCATTCTCAAATTTTAATCCTCGAAATATTAAGTATATTCCTGTGGATAAAATTTTCGCCTTTCTTGATATCGAACAAAATTGAACATTTTGAAACTGGCTCTCTCGATTGCTTATTTTAGGTTTCGAGAACGAATATAACTTCCATTCTGACACGGTATTCACGTATGATATCGTCCTCCACCGCGACCCTTTGTTCGATAACCCTCAGACCGGTGATGCCTCTTAACGTTTTTCTGGCCCTTTCAAAACCGGTCTTGATTGCCTCATCGAAACTCACGGGAGAGGCGCCGATGATCTCAGTAATGCGAGCAACTCGTTCCAATAGCCGACCTCCTTGCCTTTTTCAACTAAATTTTGAATTTTGACCTGTTTGCATCTATCATTGATATAAACACCCGAATGCCTGTCAAACCCTTGACACAAACCCGCCACCACCCTATTATTCCACGCTGGTTCATTATAAAAGCTAAAGTATGCGGTGACAAAATGCAACGGTTTTCTGTGGATTTAACGGGAAAGAAAGGACATTTATCATGAAAGACAGTCAATACATTGTTGATGATTTGAACTTGAAGGACTCCTGGAGGATGTTTCAGATCATATCTGAGTTCGTGAGGGGTTTTGAAGAGATGCCTGAAGCCTATCCCGCAGTCAGTATTTTTGGATCTTCGCAGACTGAACCTGACAGCGACGTATACCAGAAAACCATCACAGCGGCCCAACTCCTTGTGGAAAGCGGCTTCAATGTGATTTCAGGCGGGGGTCCCGGCGTGATGGAAGCGGCCAACCTGGGGGCGAGCAAGGCAAAAGGAAAGTCCGTGGGGCTTCATATCGAGCTTCCCAATGAGCAGCGACCCAACAAATATGCCAACGTCCGCCTGAGTTTCAAATATTTTTTCATTCGAAAAGTGATGTTTGTCAAATACGCCGTTGCCTATATTATCATGCCGGGAGGATTCGGCACCCTTGATGAGCTCTTTGAATCATTGACCCTCATCCAGACAAAAAGGATCCGGCACTTCCCCGTCATCCTGGTGGGATCGGACTACTGGGGAGGATTGATGGACTGGATTAAAGATGTAATGATCAAGGAAAAGACCATTTCGGAATCGGATCTTGATATTTTTCAGGTGGTGGATTCACCGGAAGAAGCTGTGGGGATCATTAAAAGACGTGTTGTGATATAGGGGCCTCGGAAAGAAATACTTCCACCATCCTGCTTGTCCTTTGGTCCGTCTACTGCGTTGCACCCGCCAGCACATATCCACAAATATGCACAGACGGATGCGCCTTGTATACGAACCAAATTACAGCGCAATCTGGCGGATTTATTTATTTCCGAAACCCTAAGGACCTCACCCAAAGGCGCAAAGCCGCCAGGAAAAAATAATTAACCACCTGAGCCGGGGAAAAATGAAGGACACGGAATCATGTTTAGGAGGAATCGAAACCGACCTTTCTTCGGAACAAAGGGAGACGCTCTCTATTTTCATAAAGGAACTGACGGCCTGGAACAAACACATGAACCTCACAGGCCTGTCGTCTACCCAGCGCATTGTTGACGAACTCTTGACGGATTCCCTCATGCCGCTCCCCTACCTTCCGCATACGGGAATATGCCTGGATGTGGGCTCAGGGGCGGGTTTTCCCGCTATTCCGTTGAAGATTTGCAGGCCGGATTTAAAATTTTTCCTCATGGAACCCAATTCAAAAAAGGGGAGCTTTTTGAAACAGGTCATCCGGCTTTGTGGTTTGAAACAGATCGAGGTCGTCAAAGACCGGATTGAAGCCCCTTCCCGACCTTTCCCGTTTAACCAGTGTAACATTATTACATCGAGAGCCATGGCACCTTTGCCGAAACTGGTCAAATGGTGCACGCCCCACCTGGTCCCCGGGGGGCTGATGGTCGCGTTCTTGGGATACCGGTTCAAGGAGGTTCTTACGGAATGCAAACCGCTCATAAAGGAAGAAGATCTGATTATTGACGAACTGAAGCCTTATGCCGTGAAAAACAAAAAACCAGAAAGATGCCTGTTAATTCTTAGGAAAAGAAATAACCGGAAACCGACAACTGGAAACCGGAAACGTCAATAGTTGACCCCCAGCGCATCCATAATTATCACCAGTTGATGGTCAATATATTTATCCAGCGTCAAACGCTTCTTAAAATGCCAGTGCTTCAGTATCCACATTTGTGACAACATCAAAATATTGTAGGCCATGAGGTCAACATCGACCGCTTTGAAAACCCCCTGCGCAATCCCTTCATTAATGATGTTCAAAAAAATCTCACTGACTTGGACTTCAAGCCCCATAATCCGCTTTTTTGAACGCCTGTCCAGCGAACTGGATTTCTGATAAAGCAGCAGCATTTTTTCGCGCTGACGATCCAGCACCCTGAGGTAGAGGATGACCGCAATGGCGAGCTTCTCCACGGGGTCCACAATGTCCTTGATCTCCTCGATCAGGCTCTCCTGGAAAATATTCAACACATCTTCCATGATAAGCCGCATAATCCCGGATTTCTTTTTGACGTAGTGGTACGTAACAGGCAGTGCAACATTGGCGGTTTCGGAGATTTCCTGAATTGAAGTGGCCCCGTAGCCTTTCCTGGCGTAAAGGGCGCTCGCAGCGTCTATGATCTTTTTTCGAACCTTATCTGAGGCCGCAATTTGATCCAGTACCGTCAGTCTCTTTTTAGGCATATCGAGCAATGCTCCTCGGACAGTCCACAGCAAAAAGGACGTTAAACGCAGGGGGTCTTTTGTCGGGGGTTTACCCTATTTGGTGTATTTAAATGAAACACTCAATCGTGTTCGAAATGAGGTCACCTTTCCATTTTCGATGGTTACGTCCAGCTTGGTTACTTCCGCTACTCTCAGGTCCTTGAGGCTTTCACCCGCTGTCGCGATTGCTGTGTTGGTTGCATCTTCCCACGATTGGTCACTCGTACCCACCAACTCAATAATTTTGTATGTGCTTCCACCCATCGTAACCCTCCTTCTCAATTAAAAGGTTTTGACCAAAAAAACGCTGTTATCGTTAGATATTCACCCCCTTTCTGCTTTAACCCTAACGCTTAAACAACAGAATAACAGAGCACTTCATCCTTTGCAAGATACCATTTTTCGTAACCCCTAACAGGGCGCAGAAAAAACTGCGAATTTAACCCTGCACCCTGACAACTGCTCCCTGCACCCTATCTATTTACCCATTAAAGTCTTTGATCCGCCGCCAGGCCAGATCCTTGAGTTTTCTTAGCAGGGACGGAGACGTATTGCCGATATCTTCAATATTCCATTGAAGCAGGGTGGCCGGTTCTACCGCTTTCAAGGTTACCGTACGTTTCCGCTGCTGACTGATGGTACCCACTTCACCAATGATTTCTCCGGAAGAGAGCGTTTTCAACACGTAGCCCTGCTGGGTGCTCGCCTCCAGTTTCCCTGAAACAATCAGGGCAAAGGAGCCATCAGCATCATCTCCCTGTCGATAAACAAATTCTTCTGCCGCAAATTCTATCCCCTGAGCACTCATGGCCAGAAGGCCTAACTGGCCCTGATCCATCCCTCGAAACAGGGCACAGTCATTTAGCGCTTTTTGCATGATGCCGAAATCCATATGCCGATACCTCCTTCATTGCTCAGTGTTCGTTCACAAATGAGAAAATTTGGCTATTTGTGGATGAACACTTAAAGATCCAATCCCCACTTCTTGACGGTGGCCATACCCCCCTGAAGGTTATAGGTGTCGGTAATGCCTTTCTGCCGCAGGTTCAGCTGCGCTTCGTAAGACCGAACACCCGTATTGCATATGAGTACCAGGGGCTTGTCCTTTGGAACCTCATCCATGCGCTGTTTGAGTTCATCCTGGGGAATGCTTTTCCAGTCGTCAGGATATTTTTCCGCAAACGGTTTCGCATTCCCCCAGCCCCGACAATCCAGAAAAACAGCATCACTACCGTCCCTATCCTGCCACCATTTTGCGAACTGGTCCACATCAATCAACTTATTTTTTCCTTTCAAAACGTTTTCGGCCGTATTGCCCAGGGCGTTGACGATATCCATGGCCGCTGAAAAGGGCGGCGCATAGAGGAGTTCGAGGTTGCTGATGTCAGCCGTGACAGGTCCATATTTCAGTATGGCAGCCACGGCGTTAACCCGGGCGAAAACCGCGTCCGTCGTGCTACCCAGCCCCTGAACTCCCAGAACTTTCTCTGTTTTTCGATCGACGATGAGCTCCATGTACATGAGGCCCTTTTCGGGATAAAAGTGTGCCCTGTCAAACTGCGAAACAAACACGCTTAAAGCATCCCACCCCGCACCCTTCGCCGTTTTCAAGCTCATTCCCGCACTGGCTAAGGACATTTCAAAAACCTTTATGATAAACGTTCCCACGGCACCCTCGAATCGGGCATTTCCGCCCGCCAGGTTCGTACCGATGACCCGCCCCTGCCTGTTGGTTAAAGAACCGGATGGGAAATAGCCCGGTTTTCCGGTGAGCAGGTTGGGAATCTCCACGCAGTCCCCCCCCGCAAAAATATGGGGATCAGAGGTTTGCATCCGTTCGTTTACCACAATGGCCCCTTTGGCAGAAACCGCGAGTCCGGCCGCTTTGGCCAGATCGCTGTTGGGGGAAACACCCACCGCCATGATGACCATGTCCGCATCAATAGTGCCCTTGTCGGTCACGACCTTTTTCACGCGATCCGTCCCCTGGAGCGCTTGAACCATTTCACTCAGGCGGACGGAAACGTCATTTTCTTCCAGATGACACTGGGCCATACGGGCCATATTCGGGCTGACAGTACCGGGCAGAATCTGATCGGCCACTTCAAGCACCGTGGTCTCGATTCCCCACAAATCGGCAAAGGCTTCCGCCATTTCAAGCCCGATGGCCCCGGCTCCGATAACGACGGCCTTTTCAACCTGGCCATCGGCAAGCCCCTGTTTGATGGCCATTGCTTCGTTCAGGTTTGATACCGTAAAAACCCCCTTCAGGTCGGCACCGGGGATGGGGAGTCGCTTGGGGCGGCTGCCGGTGCCCAGCACCAGCTGATCATAGGGCAGGGTCTTTTCCTTTCGGTCCAGCACATTCTGCACGGTTACGGTTTGGTTGTTTCGATCAATGGACAGGGCCCGGGTATTGACCAACACATCAATGTCTTTCACGCTGTGGAAAAATTTTGCGTCGCGAACCATGTGAAAACTGGTTGACTGGAGCTGGCTCGCATCACTGACATCTCCCGATACGAAATAGGGGATTCCACACCCCCCGTAGGAAATGAGTTCCGACTGATCCACCATGGTAACGTTTGAATCGGGTTCAAGTCTTTTAAAACGGCAGGCTGCTTTTGGACCCAGGGCAACCGCCCCGATAACAATGACACGCTGTAACATAATTCGAGCTCCTGATCAGACTGTTTTTGTTTTGCGTTTGAACCCTTTATAAATCATTGGGGGTTCAGTTTTCAATGGTTTTAAACTCGCCCCCTTCAAGATTCACAAAAAGCCGCCCATAAGATCCATCAAACCGTCCTAAAATCCTTGACTTTGATAAAAGGAATTTTTATGATCCGCGCCAAAATGCCATCAGTGTGAGAAAGGTGAATTATGAAAACAATGACAACGAAGGATCTTATGGTACCGCTTGAAGAGTACGCCACGGTCCCGGACAGCGCGACCCTTTACGAAGCCGTTCTGGCTCTGGAGGAAGCACAGGAAAAATTCGAGCATCTGCCCTATAAGCACAGGGCCATACTGGTATATGACGCAAAAGACCGAATCGTGGGCAAACTGGGCCAACTGGATGTCATAAGAGCGCTGGAGCCCAAATATGGCGATATGGGTGATATCAAGTCCCTGTCGCGTTTCGGCCTGAGCCGGAAATTCATTTCATCCATCATGGAGAACAACTATCTATGGGAAAAACCGCTTACCGACATCTGTAAAAAAGGCGGAAACCTAATCGTCAAGGATTTCATGCATACGCCCGGCGAAGGGGAATATGTCAATGAGGATGCCTCCCTGGAGGTGGCCTGCCACCAACTGGTGCTGGGGCACCATCAGTCCCTGCTCGTGACCCGGGGAGACAAAATTATCGGTATTTTGAGATTGACGGATGTGTTTAACGCCATTTTTCAGACCATGAAAACCACCTGCAGCCTTTAACATTATAAATAGGGCACTCAATTCCGCCTTGACTATTTTCTGAAATACAAATCAGACGGAGGGTTCAATACATGTCGAGCGACATTACTTCAGCAGATGAACAATCAAAAATTAACTGGACGAAAATCATTTTTCTTCTGGTAGGGGTTTTTCTCTTTATTATTGTCTATACGTCTTCATCCTGGCCCGATGCGGTCGACCCCATGGGAAAGCATTTCCCCCTCAGCAAAGAGGCAAAAGGCGCTCTGGCGGTCTTCCTGCTGGCGGGAACCTGGTGGGTGTTTGAAGTGGTGCCCATCGGCGTTACCAGTCTGGCCATCGGTGTCCTTCAAGCCATGTTTCTGATCCGGCCGGCGAAGGTGGCTTTTACGGATTTTATGGTACCGTCCGTCATGTTTATTTTCGCATCCATCGTCATCGGTCTGGTCTTCACCAAAGTGGGGTTAACCAAACGGCTGGCCTACAAAATGTTGATCGTTGTGGGGGAAAAAACCAGCATGATTTACCTGGGCTGTTTCGTCGTGACGGCGGCCCTCTGCCACATTATGGCCCATACGGCTGTGGCGGCCACCATTTACCCGCTGCTCATATCCATCTACGCCCTTTATGGCGAGGGGAACAAGCAGACAAAATTCGGCAAGGGCCTCTTCATCGGGATGGCCTATGTGGCCGGCGCCGGCAGCATCGTCACCCTGCTGGGAGCCGCCAGGGGCGCGGTTGCCCTCGGTTTTTACACCGACGTAGTGGGCAAGGATGTCAGTTTTTTTGAACTGAGCTACTACATGTTCCCCATCGGCTGGCTCATGACCTTTCTGCTCTGGGGATTTTTCATGATATTTCTAAAGCCTGAAAAGAAGGTAATCCCCGGTTTGAGAGAAAAAGCAAGACAGTTGAACAGTGAATTGGGAGCCATTACCAAAAAGGAGATCCTGGCGGCCGTGATTGTATTTGGCTGTATCCTGGTCATGAGCCTACGGTCTTTTATTCCCGCTCTTCAACCCATCAACAAAACAGCCATTATCCTGGTATCCACCATTTTGTTCTTTATTGTAGGCATCCTGGATGTGGACGATCTTGAAGATATCCCTTGGAATATCATCCTTCTCTTCGGCGGGGCCATGAGCATCGGGTTCTGCCTGTGGGATACAGGAGCCGCCAAGTGGCTCGCCGTCAACTGGCTTGCCATGTTCAAAGAAGCTTCCTGGTTTGTCTTCGTCATGAGCATCGCCTTTTTCGTGATGATGATGACCAACTTCATCATGAACGTGGCCGCCATCGCCATATCGCTCCCGGTAGCCCTGGTCATTGCGCCCTACCTGCATGTGGCACCCGAGGTGATCCTTTTTGCCTCCCTGGTCGTGGCAGGTATGCCTTTTCTGCTGCTGGTGGGCGCTGCCCCCAATGCCATCGCATACGATTCAAAACAGTTTTCCACAGGCGAGTTTTTTCTATACGGAATTCCCGCCAGCATCCTGTTAATGATAGTTACCGGGATTGCTGTATATGTCATCTGGCCCCTCATGGGAATGCCGGTGACAACACCATAGTCGGTTTCGAAAATGTGGGTTTAATCCCGGGGGTTTTGATTTTCTGATTGGACCATGGCGCAAGACACTCAAAAACCCGGTTCCTTTAGCCATCTTCAGGCCCGAAAGCTGCTGCTGACCATCGTCATTTTTTTCATCATGATGATCGTGGTCAGCAGCATTATCCTTTTTCAAAAGGATGTCTCCGAAAACACAATCAAAACTGTGCTGGTAATTGTGCTTGCGGCCGGTACCGTGTTGGCATCTATCGCCTTTATTATGGTGCGAAAGATGGTCTACCAACCTGAACGGACCGACGAAACAAAAGAAATAATGAAACTACAGGTTTGTGAGACAGATAAACTGGCCTCGTTTGAAGAACTGGCCACCGGCATTGCCCACGAAATCAACAACCCCGTGGCCATTATGATCGAAGAGGCGGGCTGGATTGAAGATCTTCTGGCGGAGGAGGATTTCAAGGACGGAGAAAACCTGAAAGAATTCAAGCGGGCGCTGGTTCAGATTCGAACCCAGGGACGTCGCTGCAAGGAAATCACCCAGAAGTTACTGAGCTTTGCGTGCAAAACAGACGCTCGGGTTCAGGAACTTCAACTAAACGAAATCATCCGGGAGTTGGTGACCCTCTCCGAGCATCGGGCCAAGTTCAGCAACATCATCCTTGAAACCCATCTTCAGAAAGATCTGCCCACCGTACGGGCTTCACTGGGTGAAATTCAGCAGGTCTTGCTCAATTTAATCAACAATGCCCTTGACGCCATGGAAAAGAGTGGCGGAATTCTGAGGATATCCAGCAGTGTGGAACCAGACAGCATCCTCAAAGGTGATCACGTCAGCATCGCAATTTCAGACAACGATTCCGGTATCCCTTCGGGAGATCTGGATCGAATATTTGATCCGTTTTTCACCACCAAACCGGTAGGAAAAGGCACGGGGCTGGGCCTGTCCATATGCTACGGCATCATCAAAAAGATGGGCGGGAACATTGAAGTCCGAAGTATTGTGGATGAGGGGACGACCTTTAAGGTAAAAATTCCCATTCCGAAAGCGAAAGAGGATGTGTAACGGCCAGCAACTTAAAACCGATTACGGATTTCAATTGGAAAACCGGCGCTTCAAATGGTAGAATGGTTTCTTGTTCGTGACTTATTTTCTGAAACCCTTTCATAAAAAACAAAAAAACTTTGTGCCTTTGCGTCTTTGCGTGAGGCCATTTTGCTTGCGGCTGTGCCGCATTGGAATAAATGAGGAGAAAATATCATGGCAATAGCAAACGTGCTCCTGGTTGACGATGAAGTTCCTTTCGTGGAAGCAATGGCCCGGCGCTTAAACAAGCGGGATGTCAATATCGCCACCGCATTCAGCGGTGCCGAAGCCCTGGATGTCCTGGGGGAAGACACCGGCATTGAAGTGGTGATCCTGGACGTGAAGATGCCCGGTATGGATGGGATTGAAACCCTTTCGGAGATCCGGAAAAAATTTCCCCTCCAGGAAGTGATCATGCTGACCGGCCATGCCACCGTGGAAACCGGCATAGAAGGTATGAAACTGGGCGCATTTGACTACCTCATGAAGCCCTGTGACATGGACGTACTGATGGAAAAAGTGAAAGAGGCCTCCGCCAAAAAGAGACGGCATGAAGAAAAAATCATTGAGGCAAGGATGAAGGAGATTACTTCGAGACGAGCTTGAATCCATTATTTCTCACGCAAAGGCGCCAAGACGCCAAGTTTTAACAGCCGTTTCTTGTGTTTCTTTGCGTCTTTGCGCCTTTGCGTGAGACCGTTCCAGTTTCAGTTTATCCGGGTTAAGGCGTTGATGATGCAAAGAACCAATCTAAAATCCCTTTTTGTACTAATCCTAATCCTTTGCTTTTCCCTTTGCGCGTTCGGGGGACTTTCTTGGGCAAAACTGGGCAAAACAACGGACAGCACCGAGGCTGAAATCCGGCGGCACTGGAAGTCATTTTCCCAAAAAAAGAAATCGGCCAGGGTGCAGGGCAACTACCCTTACATGGACTGCTTCGCGGATGCGGCCAGGAAATACAACCTGCCGGTTCCCCTGCTGGTGGCCATGGCGCGCGGTGAATCCGGTTTTGACCCCGACGCCCGCAGTCATAAGGAATGCCTCGGCCTCATGCAGATCAAATGGCCCGGAACGGCCAATGATCTCGGCATCATGCACCGGGAGGATCTCTTCAACCCGGCTGTCAGTATCGATGCCGGCGCCCGTTATATGTCATGGCTTGTGGATCAATTTGACGGAGACCTGTTCCTGTCGGTTGCAGCCTACAATTACGGTCCCAATGCCATCAGCCCCAAACGGCGGGTTCCTTCGGGCGCCAAATGGTATGCGGCCTATATCTTTCGGCATTTAAAGGTGGTGCTTTCCAAACCGTACGTGAAAGCCCACAGGGAACTCATCATGCGGTTTGAATCCTTTGACGAAGCAGCCGGCTTTGCCTCCTATCTTGAAAGGGCGGTAGAAGCGCTTCCTCTCGAAATTCAGGCCAGCAAATACCAGACCTACGATGTTTATGTCACCTATAAAACAACCGATCAGCGGGACAACTATTTAAGAAATATAGAAGAAAAAACCGGGATCAAGCCGTCACGAAAGGGGATCTGATCCGTAGGAGGGCGTGACAGGCATCTACTGCAATTCAGCGATAATAAGCCACAGATCCTTCCCGTAAAACACCATCCACCCCACCAGGATAAAAAGACTCAACCGGAACATTCTGAACAAAGACGCAACAGCCGCCAGACTGGCACCTAAAAGAATCATGGCATAGGGACGGTCCTTGGTAACGCCGGTGCTGCCTTTAAACGTGTCGACTCCGCCGCCACCCTTCCCTTCCTTTTTGCGCTTTTGAAGTTCACCTCCAGCACCATATCCCGGGCCATAGCCGCGTCCGGCGCCGCCACCACCATATCCAGACTGCTGCTGAGCGGGGCCATAGCCCACACCACCTGCTCCGGTACCCGGCGATACCTCCCCATACCTATAAGCTTGTTGTACGGGCGCGGGTGCATCTTTCGGGGCATACGGATACATAAAACGGGCCGTATCCTTTTCCAGCTGCATGGTGTATTCAAGCTCAAATGTGTCCGCCAAACCCGTTGGATGCTGGTGGACAGGTGCCATAAGTTCTTCGGGATACCTGTATTTACCACCTTCTTCCTTCGGAATAGCGGGCGGTGGAGTCGGCTCGGGCGGCGGCCCCCTATAACCAAAAGGCCTTTCCTGAAATACGGGTATTTCCTGAGGCACCTGGTGCCTGGGGATATTCCATCGATGCAGATAGTCGCCAAAGGCAAAAAGAAACGCACTAAAGGAGATTTTCGCGCGACCCTCTTCGGACGGCAACGCTAAAGCCACCTCACTTTTTCCTTTGGCGCCAATCTCTCCAAATAACAGGTCCATGGCCGATATTTCATCGTCCACATCATCGAGCTGACTCGAAAATGGTGAATCGGCCGCGCCATCCCGGTATTGAAATTCCGGCCATATTCTGGGGTGATCGCCGATGGGGCCGGCATCAAGTTGAAACGCCCACAAAAAAGCCGTCATGAAAATAATGGCTGCAATCAGCTTTCCCACGGTTGCTCCGGATGAGATATTTTTTTAAACATGAGGCCGCACCCTTGGACTAATCTATTTGGGCTTCGGCTTTTTTGATAAGATTCGTGGCGATTCCCGCTTCTTCAGGCCCCAACCCCAGTTCCAGGGATTTTTCGAAGGCATCTTTTGCCTTTAAAAAATCCTGTTCCTCATACAGCAGGAGTCCCATGTGAAAGCGGAAAAGAGGGTTTTTCGGCATGCTCCCCATGGCCTCCTGGAATTTGTTTTTGGCCAGGAGAAAAGAGCCTTTTTTCAGATAAATGGTTCCCATCTTATCCGCAATCTCAGGGCTGTCGGGCATCAGTACCTGCGCCTTTTTGGCCAGTGACAGGGCATGATCCAGATTCTGGTCCTTGAGTGCGCGATCGAGTTCGTTGAGGATGTCCACATAACGATGGGCCGGGTCCTTCATGGCCTGCAGCAGCTTCCTGGCCTGTTCCAGGTCATTCTTTCCGAGACCAAGCTTTATGGCCTCTTTCAGCTCCCCGGCCGCTTCCCTGGCGTTGTTCTGCTCATAAAACACCAACCCCAGATGAAAATGGAACAAAGGCTGCCCGGGCCTTTGGGAAATGGCTTTCTGAAGGTGACGGTTTGCCAGAAGCAGCGAACCCCTTTTGAGGTAAACCCACCCAAGGGTATCTTCCACGTCCGGATTATCGGGGATGAGTTGCTGCGCCTTTTTGGCAAGGGCCAGGGCCTTATCCAGATCCTGGCCCCGGTCCGCGTAAAGATAAGCCAGATCATTGGCAGCGGGCGCATAATTCTCGTCGATTTCCATTACCCCTTCGTAGGACAAAACCGCATTGTCCATGTCTCCCAGTTTCTTGTAAATATAAGCCATTCTCATTCGAGCCGGAATATTTTTCGGGTCGATACCGATAATTCGTTTAAACACCTTCAAGGCGGCACCATAGTCCTGGCGCGCATCCTGGCGGTTCATGTGGAGGTTTGCAGATAAAATCAACGGCTCAATGGATTGTGGGTGTTCCTGAATCAAGTCATCGAGCGTTTTTTCCGCTGAATTATATTTCTTCTGTGACAGCAGGACAGCCACTTTCATCAAGCCCATTTGCAGGTTTTTCGGTCGCTTCTTCAGTTGGCCATTGATCAGGGAAACGGCCTTGGCAAATTCTTTCCGACTGACATAAATGCTGACAATCCCTTTGAGGGATGCAAACGCCGTATCATCATTTTCTAACAACCCTTTGAAGCCCTTGAGCGCCAGATCCACCTTTCCCTGCGCGCGGTAGACCTGCGCCAGCCTGAGCTGAAAAACTTTGGAATCAGGGTTTTTTTCGATGAGATATTGATAATCGGTTTCGGCTTTTTCATATTCTCTGGAGGCGGCATAAACCCTGGCCCGCAGGATGCGGGCGCGAAGGTTGTCCGGTTGTACCCTCAGCACCTGATGAAGCTCCGTCAATGCCAAAGACAGTTTTCCAGTCCTGAAATAAATATAGGCCAATGCCAGTCGGATCTTGGGAGAACTGGGGTCTTTTTCAAGGGCTTTCAGGATTTCCGACAGGCTCATTCTGTAATCCTTATTGTTCAGGAAGGTCAGACCGTAAAAATAGTCGCCCTCACCGGATGATGGATCCAGATCGCGTGCCTTTAAAAACGCATCTCTTGCCTTGTTGTTCTCCCCTTTCTTGAGCCACACCAACCCCCTCAACACATACCCCCTGGCGTAATCCGGATCTTCCGCCAGCATTTTTTGAACCTGCTTGAGTGCCTGGTCGTAGTTCCGCTCCGCGATTAGGAGTTCAGCGATCTTGGACTTTACAGGCATCAGCTGAGGCCATTTTTCAGCAATTTTTTCGTAGGTCGCCTTGGCCTTTGGATAATCCTTCAAGAAGATATAATAGTCGGCCAGCAGAATGCGGCTTTTCTGGTCATCGGGAGATGCCGAAACGGCCTCCTTAAAGCTCTTGAGCGCCGCCTGGTATTCCTTCCTTTTATGTTGAATGAGGCCCAGGGCATGGTACAGATTTTTGTCTTTAAGTCCCGTACCGATGGCTTCTTTCAAGGCTTTTTCAGAATCGTTCAGCCGGTTTCTTCGAAGGTAAAATCGGGCCAGGGCAAGATACGCCACTGGATCTTTTGGAAAAGCGTTCTTAATCGCCAGAAGTTTGTCCTGGGCCGCATCATAAAACCCCGTATTTTCATAGAACCGCGCCAACAACACCTGAATGGAAATATCTTTGGGCTTTAACGAGGCGGCTTTCTCCATCATTTTCCGGGCCTGTTCCTTCTGGTCCACCAAGAGAAGTGCACGAGCCAGGCTTATTTTGACTTCAACATTATCGGGATGTGATTTTTCCACCTTTTCCAGGACTGCTTTGGCCTCGGCGCCTTCGCCCGTGTTCACCAGGGCGTTACCCAGCATGAGAATCGTTTCGAGATCCGGTTTCGGTTTCTCTTTTTCTGCCAGTTCCTTGAGCAACGGAATCGCTCTGTCGTAGGCCCCGTACCGAAAGTAGAGTTTCGAAAGCAACTGTTTGGCCTTTGTCATTCCGGAATCCTGGCTAATGGCAAGATTCAGCTCCATGGCTGCCAGTTGCGGTTTGTCGGCTTTAAAATAAATTTCCCCTAAGGCATAATGGGCAACCGCATGAAGGGGGTCTTTTTGAAGGGCATTCTTGAATTGAATAATGGCCTCATCGGTTTTATTCTCCTTTTGCGCCTCCATCCCCAACTGAACAAACCGATCCGCCTTTTCTTTATCGCTTTCAAACAAAGAACAACCGAATAAAAACAGGAAGGACGACATTACGATGATTATTTTAAAGGCTTTCCTTGCTTTCATCTTTATCTCCTCGGAAGGGATAGGCAAAGTTTCCGGTTGCCGGCTGCCAGTTTCCGGTTCTCTCAACCGTTAACTGGCAACCGGAAACCGGAAACCATCATGTTTTATTTTTATCAAATACGGAGTTCTAATTCAATAGCTTACATCAAGACAAATCATTATGCGACCATTTTTGGACCGTAGTTTACCGACTGATAGGCTGCTTCGACAAATATTCTAGCAACGTGGGCACAAAATCCTTTTCGAGATATGCCTGATTTAAGCCGGCATTATCCATAATCGTGGACACGGTGACCAGACCACCATCAGTTCTGCCATTCATCAATGCGCCATAGAGGGTCAACGCTTTATTTATGTATTGGTTGGATGCTGTCTTCCCGCCGGCGTAATACCAATAATACAGGAGTCGCTTGGCCAGGCCTTTTCTCAGGATCAGCTTCCGGACCACAAGGCCTTTCTTGTTATCACCCGGGCTTTGGAGACGAACTTTGCTTTTTCCCACAATTTCCCAGCCGGTCCCCGGATAACAGTTGAGAGGCGAGTGCATGGTTCGGCCCGCCCCTTGGGCCCCGTAAAAAGCACCGTACAAATCGACTGACCTGCCGGAAGGGTTCTGATAGCGCCTGAACACTATCTGGTCTGGATTGAGCATCTCCACCACATCGGCATCCAGTTTCAAATCAGTCCCTTTCCAATCACCCAGATTTTGCTCAAAAGGGATTAATTCCATTTTCAACGCCGATTTCTGACGGTTTTCTATCCATTCCCTGGCAAAAAGTGCCAAGCATAGTAGAATGATGGTGATAATGAATGGCAATCGTTTTTTCATAAATATCGTAGTCGTTCTGAAACTATCTGGGTTGGCGCACCTGAAACCCAAAAGGTCTCACGCAAAGGCGCCAAGCCGCAAAGCTTTACATTTGATTTCCTGTTTTTCTTAGCGTCTTTGCGCCTTTGCGTGAGACTAAAAAAAATAATCCGACTCCTCTAAGATTTTCGAACAGACGCTAAAGACGCAATCACCCGTTTCAAAAGCAACAGCAAGACCAGGGATAAAGCGAAAATAACCCAACCACTGAAACCGTGGTAAAACCCCAGGGCGGTTTTGGGATCCCAGTGGGTGGCCAGCATCCCCGTTGCGGTAATCCGCAAGGCATTGGTAAAAATTGCCAGCGGGATGGTCAAAACCAGGAGAAAGACCTTTTGAATAGGACCATCCATATCAGAGCAAAAAAGGAGCGCAAGAACGAACAGCGAAAAGACAGACCGGATCCCACTGCAGGCATTCACCACTTCAAGGGTAATCTGGGGGGTCCGAAGAATGTTTCCTTCCTGGAGAATGGAGACCCCCAGCGCGCGTAGCATCTCGGAAGCCAATGAACTGACCAGGGCTTTCAGCGGTAATGTCAGGGCGTTTACCACGATAGCCGGCAGGGGTATGGCCAGCAGGAGCAAAAGCAGCGGGAAAAGGAATATTTTTAACGCATTTTTACCGAGCAGAAAACCGATGACGCCCGCCAGCAGAACGATTAAAGACGCCCGCATCACAAAATATTCAACCACCACCTGCCCTATGAGCAAGAGCGTCATTGCCCCGACCATGATAAACAGACCGGGCACCCACGTCTCGGGTTTGATATGATGGATACTTTTCCTGCGGTTAAACACCAGGTAACCCGCCACCGCTACCAGCAGCAGACCATGGGCTTGATCACTGTCGGTAATCCAGATATACGCCAACCGCACGGCTACATCGTGATATAATAACCCGATCAAGATGATTATGGGTGCAAACAGAAACGCGAAATATATTGAAAATATTTGCGATTTGTACTGACTCTCTAAATCGATTTTAGGCATTCGACATTCCCATACCTGGCAACCCTTAACGAACCTCTCAATTAAAATATCATGTTTTCAGCAGGAAACGCAAGAATTGCCGTTCATTTCCAAAATGCTCGACATCCACCTTACTAGAAAATATGGTCCGACCCTTATTTTTGTAAAACAGCATATTTGAACTTGCTTCCAGTATTGAAGGAATTTCCCGGATCTCAACAAACTCCTATAATGACACAGAATGTACAGCAAATTGAGATTCATTGTCAAATCGAAATCCCTCGAACAGTTAAGCCTTTCCTGCAAATCTGCCAATTTAGCTTGACCCAAATACAATTTTATGTTAAAAGGGCAATAAAGTTGTTTTAGAGGGGTATTTATGGCGTTTTATGCAATCAATATATAGTGACAACAAATCCTTAGTCTGCTTTTACCATAGCAAACCATAAATGATTTAGTCCCACCGGAGATTACATGTGCCAAACATAATTACCATTGGAAACCAGAAAGGGGGCGTCGGCAAAACGACTACCACCCTTAATTTGGCGGATGCGCTGGGCAGAAAGGGCCTTAAAGTCCTGGTCATAGACGCAGATCCCCAGGGCAATTGCACCTCCATACTCTTAAAAGAGATTGCATTGCGAGAGCAATTTTCCCTGGTAAAAGCATTGGAAGCCCCTGTGGGAGAAACCGATATGTCCTCCATGGCATGCGGTACTTCCAATGATAATGTGGACATCGTCCCCAACACCATTCGTTGCATGCTCTGGGAGCGGACTGCCGCCAATACACCGGATTCAATCCTGGGTTTCTTGAGGCTCACCCGAAGCGACAAGGGGCTT
>Ga0233437_1003943_pt1 | contig 18422 bp, 2 predicted proteins | sample SI_122_August201_FD_182714 | JGI IMG/M metagenome (GOLD analysis project Ga0233437, IMG submission 182714) | Seawater microbial communities from Saanich Inlet, British Columbia, Canada - SI_122_August2016_200_MG | ecosystem: Environmental > Aquatic > Marine > Inlet | place: Canada: British...
AAAGTCTTTGGCGGCAATCCTTACGACCCTGTCTGGACAATTTATTTTGAACAGGGTGTTCTAAACATAGGTGATGAAATCGGAGTTTATGATGGAGTAGTACTTGCCGGAGCAGGAATTGTAGTTTCTGAAAATATTCTTGAAAATTCAATTCCTGTTTTCAGTAATCTGTATGAAAGTGGTAATTATCCTATTTTTAAAATTTGGAATAAAAATGAAGAAATACTCTTAACAGATTATTCATACCTAAATCCTTACGGAGATGCATACATGGAAGAAATTTTCCCCGAAACAGACGGAGAATATAGTATGTTGAACTTTTCCGTTACAGGAATATCGGATAATTTCAAATATGCTTCATTAACAATCTACCCAAATCCTTCCGATGGAATTTTTAATATTTCAATAGAAAGAGTAAGTGGTGATCTACAATGTAAAGTAATAGATTTAACCGGTAATGAATATCGCAACTTTGAATTTACAGGAATTACCGGATTCACTGTAAAACAACTTGATTTATCAGGCTTACCTGCGGGAGTTTATTTTATAAGCTTTACGGGTAGGAATTTATCAAGGGTTGAGAAGATTGTGATTAATTAGTGTAAACACATAAACTTATGTAAAGACACGAATTAATTTTTATACCGCTAAACTTGTCCCCGAAGGGGTTGGAAACCTTAAATCTATTTTATATAACTAAAATTATTCGAGTAAAAGATTCCATCTTTTCAAAAGATGGAATCTTTATATGTATATTATGCAAGTAATTAAATTTAGTTGTCCATACGGATGACTTTCAGCCATAAAATGAAAGTAAAGTGCTTCGGAATCCCGCATTGCCAAGCCAACGGTCATTGATTGCCTACCTACCGTTCAGATAACTATCGGAATTAGCGAAGGTGGAAAACTTGAAACCCGACAAGTTTTTCTCAAATTAAATTTTATCGTCATATTTTTTCTAATTTTGAGGAAAAAAGAAAAATACTAAAATTATTCTGCAATCTAATGACTAAATCCAGCTATCTAATCATTTCTAATTGTATTTTAGTTTATTAATTAGGACTTTTGTAAAATGACACTGAACTATCCCGGGTAATCGGGAGTAAATAATATGGTAAAATAAATATAAACCAGTTAATTTAAAATATGTAGTGTATGAAGTTTTGGCGTTTCTGTATAATTATAATCTTAGAAAATTGAATAGTAGAATAACACAAATATTGATATTTTTTTTCTTTCTGAACTTACATTTATTTTCTCAGTACAATTTTAATAATTTAAGTGAAGAACAGGGGCTAAGTTCAAATCTGGTAAAAAGTATAATAAAAGACAATGAGGGATTTATCTGGATGGCAACGATCAATGGCCTGGTAAGATATGATGGCACCGATTTTATAATATTCAACAATATCCCCGGTGATTCAACAAGCTTAACCGATAACTATCTTCTTGCTATTTATCAGGACTTGGAAGGAAATATTTGGGTCGGAACAAATAATGGAGGTGTAAATGTATTGGATCCTATTCAAATGAAATTCTCTAATTACTCGACAAATCCTTACGATAGCCTGAGTATCTCGGCTGATATGACAAAGCTGATTTTTGAAGATAAACTAAGTAATCTATGGCTGGCAGTTTCTGATAAGGGTATTGACTTTTTCGATAGAAATAATAATTTATTTTTAAATTACAGGCCAACAGATCAAATAGATGGATTATCCCCTCGTCTTGCAAACAGCATAATTTGTTACACCCCTGATTTTATACAAGAAAATGTAATTTGGTTTGGTACGCTTCAGGGGATTTTCAGATTTGATGTTGTCTCAAAAAACTGGAAACATTTTCCTATTATCAAATCCAAATCAATTAATCCTGATTTATTCGGTGGCAGGGAAAGTATTGTCAGGGATTTAAAATTCGATAAAAATGGAAATCTTTGGTTCGGATCATGGGGGGGTGGAATAGGAAAATTAGATATTAACAATGGTATATTTAAGATTTATAAATACGAATCTAATCTGCCGGTAAACGGATTAAGAAATAATGTTAAAGAACTGGCCTGGAAAAATGATCATGAATTCTGGTTTGCGGCTCCGCATAAAGGCCTTGGAATCTTTAATACAATTGATGGCTCCACAAATTTTATTCAGGACATAAATACGAATGAAATTGCAATAAAAAGACCTAATGATATTCTTACCGGCGAAAATGGGCAAATGTGGGTAGCTACTTTAACCAATGGTTTGTATTATACCCATACCGAAGCCTATCAGTTTAACAAGCATATCATACTTGAAAGTATCATATCATTTGAAAGTTCAAATAAAAATTCTATATGGTCGGGAACTTTAGGTAGATATGGAAAACTGCTTTCTATAAATAAAACAACGAATAACATTACAGAGTATTCTTTTACTCCAATCGAAGATAAAGCTGAGCATTTTTTTATTGATATTTTGAAGGGGCAAAATGGGAGACTATGGCTCGCCGGACACCACCGATTATATTATAAAGATGAATCCGGTGAAACAATTCAACCCTATTTAAAATTTAATCCGGCTGATCTTTCCGATAATAAATCTCATGATATATCATTTATTAGTGCAACAATTGATAAGACTGGTAAAATTTGGTTAGGCAGTAAGTTTGATGGCCTGTTTTGTATTGATCCCGAATCTGAGAAAATGAAAAACTATTTTTACACAGATAGTATCAACAAACAACCATTATTCGATTCCTTTGTATTCACATTATTTAATGACAGCAAAGGCAGGGTATGGTATGGTTCTAAAAACTTCGGTTATTTTGATCCTGACAGGAATAAATTAATAAATTTTGCTTATCCGAATGATTTTAGCAATTCAGATGTAAAGCTTCACAGGATTTATTCCATCACGGAGACAAATGATGGAAATATTTGGCTTGGCACTTCTAATTCAGGAATAGCAGTCATTAGTGTCACTTCTGATTCAGCATACTTTTTAAGATCGTATAAAAAGATTTCGGGCTTGCCTAATAACCGTATTGAACAACTGATAACCGACAAATCAAACAATGTGTGGGCAATAACACCAGATGGTATCAGCAAAATAGATCCCGTATCACATAAAATTGAAAGCTTCGGAAGTGATTATGGCCTTAGTAATTTAAAATGTATTCATATTGAAAAAGATGGTGAAATTTTCATAGGCACAAGTAATGGTTATTATCATTTTTATCCTGACGGCATTAAACCATTAAAGGCAACCAACAAGCCTTATATAAAATACTTTAAAATATTTGATGAACCTGTAAACGTTAATTCTTTCCTGAAGAATAATCAGCACATCGAATTAAAACACGATCAAAATTTCTTTTCAATTGAATATGGGGCGATAAATTTCTTCCAGCAGGATCAGGCTAATTTTCAATATATTCTCGAAGGACTTGATAAGAAGTGGCAAAATGCCGGACAAAGAAAACATATCAGTTATACTAATCTCGGTGGAGGCGGTTATAATTTTAGGTTGAAAACGAATAACGGAAATGAAATTCTTATTCCCATATTCATCGAAACACCATATTGGAAAACATGGTGGTTCTATAGTCTTTTGGTCGTTAGTATAATCCTGCTTGCCCTTCTTGCTCATTTTTACAGGATGAACCAACTCAAAAAGCAGGAAAAGTTAAAGACTCTCTATAATAAAAAGATCGGTCAATTAGAAATCAAGGCACTCAGGGCACAAATGAATCCGCATTTCCTGTTTAACAGCCTGAATTCGATCAGGTATTATATCCTAAAAAATGAAAATGAAAATGCTTCGGAGTATATAACTAAATTTGCGAGGCTTTTGAGATTAATATTAAGAAATTCACGTCAAAACCAGATCAACCTTAAAGATGAACTTAATGCCCTTGAGATATACATTGATTTCGAGCAAATGAGATTCAATAGGAAATTTAATTATAAAATAAATATTGCAGATAATATAAACCGGGAGGATATCAAAATACAACCTTTAACCATTCAGCCATTTGTGGAAAATGCAATATGGCACGGGCTGATGCCAAAAAATGAAAATGGTATGCTGAAAATTGATATTAGTAAAAATAATGGAAGATTGAATATTATTATTGAAGATAACGGAATAGGACGTGAAAAAGCGGCTCAAATCAAAAAGAATAATTTATTTGAAAAAAAATCTTATGGATTGCAAATAACAGAAGAAAGAATGAGCCTGATGAAAAGTATTCGCGGCAAACAGTCGGATTTTAAAATTATTGATTTATATAATGATAACAATGATTCTGTAGGAACAAAAGTGGAGATAAGTTTTGAAATATGAAAATGCAAGATACAAGATACAAGATATTTGATTCTTGACATCTAAATTCTCAAATGTGAATTCTAAATTCTAAAAAATGAAACTAAAAGCAATAATTGTCGATGATGAACTTCACAGTTTGCAAACTACCGAACTCCTTGTACAAAAGTATTGCCCGAAGATAGAAATTATCGGGTTGGCTGAATCGGCTGAAAAAGGTATTCAATTGATAGATAAACTTAAACCTAACATTGTCTTTCTTGACATCGCTATGCCGGTGATGAATGGTTTCGAGATGTTGCAACACATTACTTACAAATCGTTTGAGATTATTTTCACCACTGCCTATGATGAGTATGCAATTAAAGCCTTTAAAGTAAACGCAATTGATTATTTGTTAAAACCTATCGATCCTGAAGAACTTGTACAGGCAATGGAAAAGGTGAAAGAAAAGATTGAAAAGAGCGAGCAATACAATAAAATTGATAAGTTATTGAAGACTCTGGGACAACCTGATATAAAGAATAAGAAAGTTGCCCTTTCCATTGATGGAAAAATTAAAATGATCCCTTTCGATTCTATCATTTATTGCGAAGCAGAAAGCAACTATACTTTTATTTATCTTGCTCAAGGCAAAAGGGTATTGCTAAGCAAAACGCTGAAAGAAGTAGAGAAAATCATAGACCATCCCGAATTTTTCAGAGTACAAAATTCCTATCTTGTAAACCTTAACCATATCAAAGAATATATCCGTGGCGAAGGTGGTGATTTGATTATGAGTAATGGGGATGAAGTAAGAGTTTCTAGAAAGAAAAAGGATGAGTTGATGAAACTGCTTTTTTAATGGAAATGATAGAATGATAAAATAATAAATAAGAAATAATATTTACACATTTAATCATTCATTCATTTACATACATCAATCACTAAAAATTTCCCGCAATCCACTTTCCTTATCCCGCAATTTACTAATAATCACTTTTCTGTTAGATAATTAAAGAGTATTTTAGTTGAAATTTTAATAAGTATTAACTAAACAATATCTTATCATGAAAAAATTTACTTTTCCATTTGTATGTCTTCTCGTAATGCTTTTTTTAAGCGGATTATTTACAAAAGCTTTCAGCCAAACCTATGATCGTTCAAATTTCGATTACTGGTTAAATAAAATGGAAGATAAAGACCAGAATTATCACCAGTTAGTTCAGGAATTTGATAATTACTGGGAGGGTAAGGATAAAACAAATACTAAAGGCACAGGTTATAAACAGTTCAAACGCTGGCAATATTCACGGGAAGGAATGTGCGGGCCAGATGGCAAACTACTTCCTGCCAGATACTTTGCCAATGAAATAAAAAACTTTATGCAATCATACGGCGACAAAGGCATAGTTGGTAACTGGGAATTCATAGGCCCGGAAATCGTTCCCATTCATCCTACCAGCCAGAAAAAAACCGGTATTGGAAGATTGACTACAGTTTGCTTTCATCCCACTGATCCCAATATTCTATATGTGGGATCGCACACAGGAGGAATCTGGAAAACAACCACCGGCGGTAATAATTGGGAAAACCTGAATACCGATAATATACCCGGCATAGGTGTTTCTGCCATTCTTGTTCACCCCGACAACCCTAATATCATTTTTATTGGAACCGGAGACCGGGATAATAGCATTGTGCCAGGCCAGGGAATCTGGAAAACAACAGATGGAGGAAATACATGGAATCAGGTAGCCTCTGATATGGATGATATATTGGTTTCTGAAATATTTATTCAGCCAGACAATCATAATATATTTCTCGCTGCAGCATCTGATGGAATTTATCTATCAATAGATGGAGGTAGCACCTGGAATAAAACTACCGGTATTGATGTTAATGTAAAGGATATGACATACAAACCGGGAGATCCATCCATCGTTTATGCCACTGGAAACGGTAAATTCTTTAGATCAGATACATGGGGAGTAGTCTGGACTGAAGTAACCACAGGGCTCGATGAAGCAGGCCGTTGCATCATTGGAGTAACTCCGGCACAACCTAACCTTGTTTATTTGTTTGCTACGAAAGATAATACGTTTGATGGGTTTTATATTTCCACTAATAGTGGTGTCAGCTTTCCAACAAAAAAAACGTCTTCAGAATTTGATGGTAGTGGCCAGGGATGGTTCAATATTGCCCTCGCAGTTGATCCAACAGATGAAGACATCATTTTTGCCGGAATGCAAGCTGCTTATAAATCAATAAATGGTGGCGATAACTGGACAAAACTTGACCAGTCAGGAAATACTCATGCCGATCAGCATGATTTTAAATTCTCGCCCTTCACTAATAACCTCTATGTGGCCAATGATGGGGGAGTTTATTACTCTGATAATGTTGGGGAAAGTTTTATCACCATTTCAGATGACCTGCGAATTACTCAGGTTACCCGCCTCGCCGTAAGCGAAACTGATCCCGACACCTTTGTTGCAGGCTTGCAGGATAATGGAACCATTGCTCCTTACAACGGACAATATCACCGGATTACAGGAGCTGATGGAATGCACTGCGAAGTAGATTATACTGATGATCAGTATATGTATGTCAGTACTCAAAATGACCATATCCAACGAAGTACTGAGGGGGCGCAATATTCAGGGCTTTTAACCAACATATCTTCCGATATTACAGAACCAAGTGGCTGGTTCAGGCCATTTATCCTGGATCAGGATGACCCCAATACCATTTTTGCCGGATTCCTGAATGTGTGGATCAGTAACAATGTGAAAGAAAATGATGCAAATAATATCATCTGGCAAAATATTTCTGATGGTGATTTTAGCGATGATTTTAAAGTTGCAGTCATGGAACAATCCATGGCGGATGGAAACATCATTTATATTTCAAAAGGAGATGGTGCAAGATGTTACAGATGTGATAATGCACATGCACCATTTCCCCATTGGGTTGAAATAAATAAACCCTATGGAGACGCACTAAGTAGTTTTGAAACCCATGAAACAGATCCTGATATTGTGTATGCTACGGTTGAAAGGTGGGTCTACAAATCTGAAGACCGGGGTGAAACCTGGGATTCCATTAATGGAAACCTGCCGAATATAGTAATGAAAACCATCTTGTATCATAAGGGTAGTAATGAAGGATTATATGTTGGTACCGGAGCCGGAGTGTATTATAAAGATGCCACTATGGACGAATGGGTACCCTTTAAATCCGGCTTACCATTAGTTCCTGTTTGGGATATGAAAATTATTTATTCAACAAATCCTGACAGGCTTGTTGTGGGTTCCTATGGACGGGGAGTATGGAAAACTGATGCTATGCCAACAATGAATCCGGATCTTGCCTTTACCAATACAAGTGTATCAGTGGTTAATACCGAAATAGATCTGGATATCGTAGCAATAAACAATTCAGACTATGGTGATGCAGGCCCCTACCACATAGGTTACTATGTTTCCGACAATAATATTATTGGCCCGGGAGATTTTTTATTAGGAGAAGATTCGGTTATCCTGCACTATCCGGGAATTATAATTGCTGATAATATAATAGTAGATGTAGCAGATGTAACCCCTGAAATACCAGCCGGAACCTATTATATTGGTGCGTATATCGATAACCGGCATGAAGTAAATGAATCCGATGAAACAAATAATTGGATCACTTGTAATCAGCAAGTTACATTAACGGTATCCCCTGCTCCATTGAATGTAGATGCCACCGATGGAACTTATGGGGATAAAATAGTGGTAAGCTGGGATCCGCCTCCAGGTTCAACTGATTATCATTATAAAGTGTATAGAAATACAACTAATAACCCTGGTACAGCCACACCCATCAGCCCTGACCCATGGAATACCAACACAACGTATTGGGACGAGACAGCAACAGATGGAATTATTTATTATTATTGGATACAAGCCTCAGATACCTATTTGGGTTTCAGGGCAGGGGCTTTAAGCGACTCTGATAATGGCTATCAATACCTTAGCCCTCCAACAAATGTAGATGCAAGCTATGGAATTTACGATGACAAGATAGTTATCACATGGGATCCTCCGGAAGGAGCTATATATTATAAAGTCTGGAGAAATACTTCAACCAATGTTAGCACTGCAACTCCGCTTTCTACAAACTGGACTCCAAACAACGAATTTACCGACTGGACCGCAACCATGCTTACCACATACTTTTACTGGGTAAAATCTGCCATGAGTAGTTCCGGGAACAGGGAATCACCCAATTACAGTGATTATGATGCCGGTTTGGTTGCCCTAATGGGTGCTCCCGAAGCCGATGCTACTAACGGTTTATACAACGACCGGATTGAAATTACCTGGAATACGATACCCGGAGCCTCCCATTACATGGTGTATAAAAACACTGTTGATGATCCCAATACTGCAACTGCAATGGGCGGAGTGTGGCAAACCACAACAAACCGAACCGATTATTCCGTAAACGGAGGAGCGTATTATTATTACTGGATTAAAGCTGCAACGAGCCAATGGGGTGCAAATGCCACAGAATTCGGTGAAGGTGACAGTGGTTGGAGGAGTTTTGTACCTCCAACAATAACCGCAAGTGATGGTACAAATACAGATTGTATTGAATTATCATGGACTGCTGTAACAGGGGCAAATTATTATATGGTTTACAGAAATGTAAATCCAATAACAAGTTCTGCTATTGCTGTTACCGAATGGATTGATCAATTATCCTATAACGATTTAACTGCTGCTGCTCCGGGCGACTATTTCTACTGGGTGAAAGTCTCGAAATATGGTTCAGGATCCTTCGAAAGTGAATTCAGTAGTTATGATATAGGATGGAGGAAACTTTATGCACCGGATGTTGAAGCCACCAAAGGAGCTTATGCAAATAAAATAAAGGTAACCTGGGATCCTGTACCCGGAGCAAACTCATACAGAGTAATTCGTTTTACACCCAGCACGGGTATTTATGAAACCCTTTCTGACTGGTCAAGTACATTAAACTATCATTATGATGATTATGATGTGGAATATGGAAATTATTGGACATGGCTTTATTATTATGTTGACGCTGCTTATAATAATTATGGATATAAACCGGGAGACCAGGGATGGGACTATGGTTATCCCGGAGAATGTGGAAATCTTACAGATGACCCGAATTATCGAAGTGTTAATTTCCATGGAACAACACTTGAAATAACACAAAGGGTGATCAACAACGGATCATTTCCAATACAAAACCCAAGCGAAGTAGGTTATGTTCTTGAAGAAACTCCTCCCGAAGGTGGTTGGAATTATTTATTAGGGACAGCTGATATTCCATCACTCGCAGTAGGAGCTTACTATGATGTATCATTTATAGTTGATCTTGATGCTATTCCTGATGGATCGGTTCCGTATGGAACATGGACGGTTGCCAGCTATATGCCCTTTGGCAGTGCCAATTGCCAGTCAAATCATCACGATGATTATCTTATCTGGGAAAGTATTCCATTTGTTTATAACGATGCTTTACATGGTACTTACACTATAGGCGGCACTAATCCGGATTATCCCTCATTATCTTCAGCAACTACAGATCTTATAAATAAAGGTATCTCTGATCAGGTTACCTTCAATGTAAGGCAGGGTACCTATTATGAACAAATATCCATTCCAGCTATTAACGGATCTGGTCATGACCGGACAATTACTTTTCAGACTGAACCTGGTAAGTCTGATAATGCAGAATTAAATTTTTCGAGCAATGAAGGTAATTATACCATAAAGTTTGATGGCCCGTCTTATATTACAATTAAAAACCTGAAATTAACTTCTCCCGGCTTTACCGACAATCAATCAACTTACGGAAGAGTGATTTCATTCAGCAATAATTCCCATCATATCTCTTTATTAAATAATAAAATTTCAGGCACTTCGGATGATTCATATATCTCTGAGGACAATGTGGTTATTTATTGTGAAAATTCTTTTTGTAATGATATTCTTATAAAAGATAACGAAATTTTAAATGGTTCCTGGGGGATATATTTCCATGGAGTTGGTTCAGGTACTGATCTGTCAACAGGTTCGGAAATCAGTGGAAATTCAATCCATGATTTTATGTACACCGGTATTTCATTAAAATATCATCAAACGCCGCAAATTATTGGAAATACAATTCAATTTTTTATTTCGCCTGTCGCACAATGTTTTGGTATTGAATTGGCAAATATTGAAGAGGGGTTTACAATAGATAAAAACCATGTAATAATGGAACCCAGTGATAATGTTGTCTATGGGATATATTTATACGATTGTGCCGGCAGTGCTGTTAACAGGGGATTGGTATCAAACAATTTCGTTGCTATGGCCTCCAATGCTCATCCCTTATATGGGATAACGGTTTTCATGGGAAGCTACACAGATATTTACTACAATAGTGTTAACATAACAGGAACAAACTATCAGGATAATTTCTGTATTAGCCTCGACTGCGCCGACGATCCAGCAACCTACGATAATAATGTGTTGAATAATATTTTTTCGAACCAGGCCGGTGGCTATAGTATTTTGATTGGGGATAATGCAATTATACACAATTATGTTGTATCATCAGATTACAATGATCTTTATAAAACCGGTTCGTTCATTGGCTTGTATGGAAGTTCTAACCAGATTTCCGATCTATCTGCATGGCAAGCTGGTTCGGGATTTGACAGTAATTCCGTTTCAACCGATCCACAATTTTTGAGTTCAACTGACCTCCATGTATCAAGTCCGGCATTGAATGATGCAGCAGTACCGGTATCATCAGTTACGGAAGATATTGATGGAGAAGTTAGACACCCACTGTACCCTGATATCGGTGCGGATGAGTTTATGCCTCCCCCGCCTGAGTATGATATTTATGTTAACGATATTATTTCGCCCGTTACCGGAGAAGGATTAACATACCAGGAAACAGTTAATATCGACATATACAATGTCGGATCCGAAAATGTGAGTAATTTCCCTGTTTCCTATTCTATTAACGGAGGCACTCCCGTTACTGAAATCATTACGGGAACACTAAACTCATTTGATGTAATGAATTATTCATTCACAACCAAAGCCGACCTTTCTGTTGTAGGTACTTACGAAATTATTGCTTACACATCTTTGGCGAATGATGAAGTGCCGGGAAATGATAGCTTTACAATTTATGTTGAACATTTGCCACCTTCGTATTGCATACCGGTTTACACCGAAGAGTGCTTTTATTACGGATACTCAATCGAAGATTTTTACTTAAACACGATTCAGCATCAATGGTCGTGGTGTAGCGAAATGAGCTATGGTAATTTTACAGGTATCTCAACTGACCTGGAACAGGGATTGTCTTATACAATGGAGATAACAACAGGTATGGAAGGTATGTATGTTTCCTTATGGATTGATTTGGATGATAATTCTGTTTTTGATATTTACGAAAGATTCGTAACTGATCTTTATTGCGAATATAGTTATACAATTTATTCAGCCACCGTGAATGTTCCGGTTTCGGCAAATCCGGGTTTACACCGTATGAGAGTAAGGGCAGTATATGATGAAACAAATATTGATCCATGTGATGAGTATGAGTACGGTGAGGTTCATGACTATTCTGTAAATATTGTTACTGGAGGTGGATTAAGTGTTGACCTTGGACCTGATTTTAATGCTTGTTATGGAATACCGGCAATCCTTGATGCGAATGTATCCGGTGGGACAACTCCTTATAATTATCTTTGGAATACAGGGGAAACATCTCCTTCAATTTTAGTAAGTCCGGGACAAGATACGATTTATTCAGTACTTGTATCAGATGCCATAGGATATTCAGCAACAGATGAGGTTGAAGCTTATGTTAGTTTAAATCCTGAAACAACAGCTTCTTCAAATTCTCCTGTTTGCGAAGGTTCTGATATTATCTTTAGCGGAACCGGAAATTATTTTGGTGAAGCCATAAACTTTTGTACATATAACTGTGACCTGCCTTCATATTGTGAATCAGGAGCAATTGACATTTTTGGGTCAAATGTTGAGGAGGTTATTTTTGGGGATATAAATAATAACACAATCGAGATATGTGAGGGTTATAGTGATTTTACAAACATAAAAACAAAAGTTTCACTGAATGATTCGATGAACCTGCATGTTGTACTCAACTCCTGTGATTTTAGTATGTTTTTTAAAGCAGGAAAAGCATTCATCGACTGGAATCGGGACGGGAATTTTGAAGATATTAACGAACTGGTTGGAATATTTAACTTCTCTGAAAATGAAGGTTATTATGACACGACTGTGATCGTACCGGCTAATGCAGTACTTGGAAATACGCTTTTACGGATCGTATGCCGTGGTGATACGGATAATCTTGATTCTATTCAGGCTTGTGGAACTTTTTGGGAAGGTGAAACCGAAGATTATACTGTTGAGATTATTGAGACGCTTGATAACTACATTGATACGTATAGCTGGTCAGGACCGGATAGTTATTTTTCAATTGAACAAAATCCGGTCATTTTTTCATCAATTCCGTCAAATGCCGGAACATATACACTTACAGTAGTTGATGGTAACGGATGTATTGCTTCGGATAATACAGATGTAATTGTAGAAATAAATCCTTCTGCTTATGCAGGGCCTGACGATATGATCTGTGAATCAGAGTCATATACACTCAATGGACAAGCCTCCAATTTTTCATCTTTGCTTTGGTCAAGTTCAGGTACAGGAGCCTTTGATAATAATTCAATTCTCGATCCTGTATATATGCCTAGTGCTGTTGATATAAATAATGGAGAAGTCGAGCTGTTTTTGTTAGCGTATGCAAACAGCCCATGTTTTGACAATGCAATTTCTTCCATGTTTTTAACTATTCAAAAAGAACCAACTGCTTATGCAGGCGAGCCTGGTTTTATTTGTGAAAGCGAATCTTATTTTCTATTGGATGCAACAGCTTCAAATTATTCATCTTTACTTTGGGAAACCAGTGGAAGTGGATATTTCGATGACCTAAATGCTTTGAATCCAACTTATTTTCCGGGATCAGGTGAAACAGGTTTTGTTGAACTTAGTTTGACAGCTTATGGAAACTCACCCTGTGCTGATGCATATTCTACAATGAATCTTGAGATCATAGCTGCCCCTTTAGCTTTTGCCGGAAATGAAGCTATAATTTGTGAAAACGAATCATATTTGCTGGCAGAAGCAACAGCCTCAAATTATGAAGCTTTATTTTGGGAAACTGATGGATATGGTTATTTCGATGATCCTTGGTCTTTGAATCCAACTTATTTTCCGTCTCCCGGAGAAATAGGTTCTATTGAGCTAAGTTTGATAGCTTATGGAACTTCACCCTGTGCTGAAGCATTTTCGGTTTTGAATCTTGAAATCATAGCTGCTCCTTTGGCTTTTGCTGGAAATGAAGCAATAATTTGTGAAAACGAATCTTATTTCCTTGCAGAAGCAACGGCTTCAAATTATTCATCTTTACTTTGGGAAACCACCGGAAGTGGGTCTTTTGATGATCCTAATTCTTTGAATCCAACTTATTTCCCCGGAACAGGTGAAACAGGTTTTATTGAACTTAGCTTGACTGCTTATGGAAATTCACCCTGTGCTGATGCATTTTCTGTTATGAATCTTGAAATTATAGTCGCTCCATTAGCTTTTGCCGGAAATGAAGCAATAATTTGTGAAAACGGATCTTATTTTCTATCAGAGGCAACGGCTTCAAATTATTCAACTTTACTTTGGGAAACTGATGGATATGGTTATTTCGATGATCCAAATATTTTGAATCCAACTTATTTCACCGGAACGGGCGAAACAGGTTTTGTCGAACTTAGTTTAACAGCTTATGGAAATTCACCCTGCGCTGATGCATTTTCGGTTATGAGTCTTGAAATAATAGTTGCTCCTTTGGCTTTTGCAGGAAATGCAACAATTATTTGTGAAAATGAATCTTATTTTCTATCAGATGCAATAGCTTCAAATTATTCATCCTTATTTTGGGGAACCACCGGAAGTGGTTATTTCGATGATCCAAATGCTTTGAATCCAACTTATTTCCCCGGATCAGGTGAAACAGGTTTTGTTGAACTTAGTTTAACAGCTTATGGAAATTCACCCTGCGCTGATGCATTTTCGGTTATGAGTCTTGAGATCATTGGTGCTCCTTTAGCTTTTGCCGGAGAAGAAGCAATAATTTGTGAAAATGAATCTTATTTCCTAGCATATGCAATAGCTTCAAATTATTCATCTTTACTTTGGGAAACCAACGGAAGTGGATATTTCGATGACCAAAATGCTTTGAATCCAACTTATTTCCCCGGTTCGGGTGAAACAGGTTTTGTTGAACTTAGTTTGACCGCTTATGGAAACTCACCTTGTGCTGATGCATTTTCGGTTATGAATCTTGAAATTATAACCGCTCCATTAGCCTTTGCTGGACAAGAAGCAATAATTTGTGAAAACGAATCTTATTTTCTATCAGATGCATTAGCCTCAAATTATTCATCCTTACTTTGGGAAACCAGCGGTAGTGGGTCTTTTGATGACCCTAATGCTTTGAATCCAACTTATTATCCCGGAACAGGTGAAACAGGCTATGTTGAGCTTAGTTTAACAGCTTTTGGAAACTCACCCTGCACTGATGCATTTTCGGTTATGAATCTTGAAATTATAGCCGCTCCAACTGCTTATGCCGGAAATGCAGCAATTATTTGTGAAAATGCATCTTATTTCATGGCAGAAGCAACAGCTTCAAATTATTCATCATTACTTTGGGAAACTAATGGAAGTGGTTATTTCGATGATTCAAATGCTTTGAATCCAACTTATTTCCCCGGACCAGGTGAAACAGGTTTTGTTGAACTTAGTTTAATAGCTTATGGAAATGCTCCATGTTCTGTTGCATTTTCGGTTATGAATCTTGAAATCATAGCTGCTCCTTTGGCTTTTGCCGGAGAAGAGGCAATAATTTGTGAAAATGAATCTTATTTCCTTGCAGGCGCAATAGCTTCAAATTATTCATCATTACTTTGGGAAACTAGCGGTAGTGGGTCTTTCGATGATCCTAATACCTTGAATCCAACTTATTTCCCCGGAACAGGTGAAACAGGTTTTATTGAACTTAGTTTAACAGCTTATGGAAACTCACCCTGTGCTAATGCATATTCTACTATGAATCTTGAGGTCATAGCTGCTCCTTTGGCTTTTGCCGGAGATGAAGCAATTATTTGCGAAAACGGATCTTATTTCCTTGCAAACGCAACAGCTTCAAATTATTCAACTTTACTTTGGGAAACCAGTGGAATTGGGTATTTCGATGATCCTAATGCTTTGAATCCAACTTATTTCCCCGGTTCGGGTGAAACAGGTTATGTTGAACTTAGTTTAACAGCTTTTGGAAACTCACCTTGTGCTGATGCATATTCGACAATGAATCTTGAAATCATAGCTGCTCCTTTAACTTTTGCCGGAAATGCAGCAATAATTTGTGAAAACGAATCATATTTTCTGGCAGATGCCACAGCTTCAAACTATTCATCATTACTTTGGGAAACTAATGGAAGTGGTTATTTCGATGATCCTAATACCTTGAATCCAACTTATTTCCCCGGATCAGGTGAAACAGGTTTTATTGAGCTTAGTTTGACAGCTTATGGAAATTCACCCTGTGCTGATGCATATTCGACAATGAGTCTTGAAATCATAGCTGCTCCTTTGACTTTTGCCGGACAAGAAGCAATAATTTGTGAAAACGAATCTTATTTCCTTGCAAACGCAACAGCTTCAAATTATTCATCTTTACTTTGGGAAACCAGCGGAAGTGGGTATTTTGATGATCCTAATGCTTTGAATCCAACTTATTTCCCCGGATCAGGTGAAACAGGTTTTGTTGAACTTAGTTTGACGGCATTTGGGAATACTCCTTGTGCTGATGCATTTTCATTTATGACTCTTGAAATTATAGCTACTCCTCTATCTTTTGCCGGAGATGATGCAATTATTTGTGAAAATGAATCTTATTTACTGGCCAATGCAACAGCTTCAAATTATTCATCTTTACTTTGGGAAACTAACGGAAGCGGTTATTTCGATGATCCTAATACCTTGAATCCAACTTATTTCCCTGGAACAGGTGAAACAGGTTTTATTGAGCTTAGCTTGACTGCTTATGGAAATTCACCCTGCACTGATGCATTTTCTGTTATGAATCTTGAAATTATAGCCGTTCCTTTAGCTTTTGCCGGACAAGAAGCAATAATTTGTGAAAACGAATCTTATTTTCTATCAGATGCAATAGCCTCAAATTATTCATCCTTACTTTGGGAAACAAACGGAAGCGGGTCTTTCGATGATCCTAATGCTTTGAATCCAACTTATTTCCCCGGTTCGGGCGAAACAGGTTTTATTGAACTAAGCTTGACTGCTTATGGAAATTCACCTTGTACTGATGCATTTTCGGTTATGAATCTTGAAATTATAGCCGCTCCATTAGCTTTTACCGGACAAGAAGCAATAATTTGTGAAAACGAATCTTATTTTCTATCAGATGCATTAGCCTCAAATTATTCATCCTTATTTTGGGAAACTAACGGAAGCGGGTATTTCGATGATCCAAATGCTTTGAATCCAAATTATTATCCCGGAGCGGGCGAAACAGGTTTTGTTGAACTTAGTTTAACCGCTTATGGAAATTCACCCTGTTCTAATGCATTTTCGGTTATGAATCTTGAGATTATAGCTACTCCATTAGCTTTTGCCGGACAAGAAGCAATAATTTGTGAAAACGAATCTTATTTTCTGGCCGATGCAACAGCATCAAATTATTCATCATTATTTTGGGAAACCACCGGAAGTGGGTCTTTCGATGATCCTAATGCTTTGAATCCAACTTATTTTCCCGGATCAGGTGAAACAGGTTTTGTTGAGCTTAGTTTAACAGCTTATGGATATTCACCATGTGCTGAAGCATTTTCGGTTATGAATCTTGAAGTCATAGTTGCTCCATTAGTGTTTGCCGGAAATGAGGCAATAATTTGTGAAAACGAATCATATTTTCTTGCAGAAGCAACGGCTTCCAATTATGCAGATTTATTCTGGCAAACTGATGGATATGGTTATTTCGATGATCCTAATGCTTTGAATCCAACTTATTTCCCCAGTTTGGGCGAAACAGGTTTTATTGAACTAAGTTTGACTGCTTATGGAAATTCACCTTGTACTGATGCATTTTCGGTTATGAATCTTGAAATTATAGCTGCTCCTTTAGCCTTTGCTGGAAATGAAGCAATAATTTGCGAAAGCGAACCATATTTTCTGGCAGAAGCAACAGCTTCAAATTATTCATCTTTACTTTGGGAAACCAGTGGAATTGGGTATTTCGATGATCCTAATGCTTTGAATCCAACTTATTATCCCGGAACGGGTGAAACAGGTTTTATTGAGCTAAGTTTAACAGCTTATGGATATTCACCATGTGCTGAAGCATTTTCGATTATGAATCTTGAAATCATATTTGCTCCATTAGTGTTTGCCGGAAATGAGGCAATTATTTGTGAAAACGAATCATATTTTCTATCAGATGCAACGGCCTCAAATTATTCGGATTTTTTTTGGGAAACCAATGGAATCGGCTATTTTGATGATCCAAATATTTTGAATCCAACTTATTTCCCCGGAACGAGCGAAACAGGTTTTGTTGAACTTAGTTTAACAGCTTATGGAAATTCACCCTGTGCTGAAGCATTTTCGGTTATGAATCTTGAGATAATGGCCGCTCCTTTAGCCTTTGCCGGAAATGAAGCAATAATTTGTGAAAACGAATATTATTTCCTGGCAGAAGCAACAGCTTCAAATTATTCAACTTTACTATGGGAAACCAATGGAATCGGATATTTTGATGATCCTAATATTTTGAATCCAACTTATTTTCCGGGATCAGGTGAAACAGGTTTCGTTGAACTTAGTTTGACAGCATTTGGGAATACTCCTTGTGCTTATGCATTTTCGGTTATGAATCTTGAAATTATAGTTGCTCCAACTGCTTATGCAGGTGAAGATGCAACAATTATGGAAGGAGAAGCATATTTTATATACG
>Ga0233437_1003946_pt1 | contig 18414 bp, 40 predicted proteins | sample SI_122_August201_FD_182714 | JGI IMG/M metagenome (GOLD analysis project Ga0233437, IMG submission 182714) | Seawater microbial communities from Saanich Inlet, British Columbia, Canada - SI_122_August2016_200_MG | ecosystem: Environmental > Aquatic > Marine > Inlet | place: Canada: British...
GAAGAAGCAGTGGTTAAGATAGGCTCTATTCTGTAAAAGAAATATTAAATAATAAGGAGGAAAGATGAAAACATTTACGAAAATAATGGCAGCTTTTGGGGGAATAGCCCTGATTGGGTTTATAGTCCTTCTAGTCGATATAGCTAATGACCCCGTAGAAGAGGTCCTCCCCTCCCCTTCCCCAGAATCTATCTCAGAGTCTTTTAGAGATGCCTATATAGAAGGCTGTAACGAAGATGGTCTTTATCTAGAGTACTGTTCCTGTACCTACAGCTACCTTGACACTAGAACCTCAGATAGAGAACTCATGAACCTAAGCCTAGACTACATTGAAACAGACATCCTTCCTGAAGTAATGGTAGAGGCTCTTCTATTCTGTGAGGATAAGCTTTAATTAAGACAGATTGCCTAATTACCGCATAATACCCGCATCAATATAATATGCTATTATTGGGATGCCCATAACGGCATAACTTCACTAACTACACAAGTAACATAATAACCCCCTTAGGACTATAGGACATAAATATTTGATATATGGTAAGTAGATAAAAAAGAGGGATTACACTAACTTATCTACAACAATCAGGGTGTATAGGGGGGGTCAAGTAATAAATGTACACGCTTGATAGATAACACTACCAGGGGTCAAGCCCCCCTACTCCACAGAGCACCTACTAACAATGACCACATGATGTACCTATAGGGGGTGATAGCAAGAGGGGGCACTATAACTAAGCATTACTCACTACCTATACTATAAGAGTCTAGGGTTTATTCGCTTAACCTGGCTATACTACTAGTTAACTCTGTTATTCTCTCATTCAGTCCCTCGTCACTCATCTGAGTTAGTTGTTGCACATATATATTATTCTGGGTCATGTTCTCTGGTGTCCTGTTCAGGTGTCCACGTAGCTTACTAGCTAACTCTAGTCCTCTAAGGCTATCTGAGTTCGTTGCCTTCTTACCTAACCCAGCTTGTATAGCTATATCTAAGTCCCTTGCTACCGCCTCATCAGTCAAGCCTACCTTGTCTAGTGCTCGCATTATCTTGGGGTTTTTCATCAATTGAGCACCCATCACATCAGCATTCTTGGCCTTGTAGCCAGCCATGATTGCACTATCCTTGTTATTCAATCCCTTGACCTTGTTTTTGACGAACTTCAACTGTTTCATTGTCATATCACTCATATCATCATTCTAGCATAACCATACACATCCACTACTTATTGTACACTATCTGACACTATGTTACAGTGAATACAGATATGAATAATGACAATATAACACCACTAGAACTATACTTCTTACTACTAGTCAGCGCGTACTTATTATTTATCATTACAAGGGCGGTAGCACTATGACACCTGACCAACTAGAGCTTGAACTCACACCCGATACAGTAGATAGCGTAACACCTAATGAGCTATCCGACCTGCTGATTGAATTCGATTATATAAACCAAGTGGAGGGTAAATAATGCAATATATAGCTAGAGGTCACGCGTGGGGTAATTACTGGGGAGGTGGTCAGGGAGGCTACAAGGCTGTAACTATCACCGCTGACAGCATGAAAGAGCTAGAGCAATCCATCTTAGATGGTATATCAGATGGTTCGCTTGACTCTGGAATGGGTTATGAATCGCTAGTTGGCGCATACATGACAGTCGAGACAATAGACACCATCACAAAAGATGGTAAGGAATACACGCATAGCGACTATGAGAGTCGAGTCTATGGTGATCTGAGTGAGGAAATAATAGATATATTGGCGCAAGCCTAGAGGAGAAATATATATGCAAAACTATCACATCATCAAGGTGAAATACCTTTCACCCACAAATACCAAGGGTGGACGTACTAAGCTAATCAGCGAGAGGTTTCCCAATAACAGCATAACTCTAAGTTATGACTATGAGTATAACTGCTCAATAGATCAGGCGGTGGCATGGTTAAAATCTCACGCATACGACGTTATCGGGCAAGGTGATAGCCACTCAATCGCTGGATATGTTATTTGCGGGACTGATGGCAACGGCTCATTCAAGCCACTAAGGGGGGACAAATGATAAATACAGAACTCAAACATTGGGTGAATGGTCACCAAGTGAGGGGCGGGTGGTTTCACACTCTAACCCTATCAGTTGGAAGAATAGGTCTTATGATTTGCTGGGGTGGTGGGAGAATGAGGGGAATAGAATTATATAAACTAAGGGGGGACAAATGAGCAATACAATCAAGGTAATCACGGGTAGTAGATGTAGTCAATATGAGATTATCCAGGAGGCTATCGACTACCTAGAGAGTCAAAAAAATGATTCATATCTAAATGATGATATGGCGGTTATTATTCAATTAGCAAGGGGGGCAAAATGACACAACAAGAGCTAATTGAGTGGCAAGAGCTACGGATGAGAAAAGAACTAGATAGGGGTGAGTATAGAGAGCTCATACGCCTCAATCATCTAGTGATGGAAGTAAGCCACGATATACATAATCATAATATGATGAAGGGGGCCTAATGAGCTATAAAAAAGCGTTTGAGATTATGCAATATCTAGAGGAGCGAGGGATGGGGTTTTGCTTCTATCAGGGCTCACTAGTTAGTTATGAGCAAGTGCACAAGATAGTCACCGATAACCTACCATTATAATTATAGGCGATAGCCTAGAGAGGGGAGAAATGAGATACAAAACAATTAAGGCGGAGATAGCCCGCGAAATAGCTGATTTGCGAGAGCTTATGGCACAAGGATATGGCGAGAGGTTCGATAGCATGAGCGATGAGGACCTACTCAATCACTGCAAGTGCAATGTTGAGGAGGAGATGGATTACTGTGCGGGATATATTGGCGGATTACAGGCTGGAATAGCCTACATAGAAAAGGGGGACAAATGAACGATAAAAGAATATGCAGGGCTTGTGGGGATGAATTAAGACCACAAGACACGGGCAACGCCTGTTATAGTTGCTTGGTACAAGCTAAAAGCGACTGGGAGGATGAGGTGGGTACACCAGAAGAGAGGGGGGAGTGATGGAAAACAAACCCTGTGAATGGTGCGACATGGTCGGCTATCATAGATGTCGAGAGTGTTTGGATGAGATGACAAAAGAAGAGTGCAAAAAGCACGAGGCACTATGTTGGCATTGTCAAGGAGGATGGCAAGCACATAAAAGGTGATACACACCGCCTACATATTTACACACAATGACAGTCGTGCTAGACTGTAAAAGAAAGAACACATGAAACAAACACAAAAGCAAAAAAAGGAGAGAGAGCACCAAGAGAAGGTGAGTAAAGCGATGAGGAACGCGAGCAAGATGTTAAACGATTTAACAGAGGACATCAAAAACTCTGGTATGCCATATTTTGAGAATGTGCCCAAGATTGGAGCAAAATGAGTTGTCCAAGACACAAGGAGTTTAACTGTTGTTGCCTAGCCTGTATCAAAAGTAAGCCAGTGGTAGCAGAACAGACTGTTCACGGCTACGAGCTAGATGAGGCGGAAGCTACATCCAAAAGGTTCTCAGAAGGATACGAGAGGCATACTTACGAACACTATTCAGGAGATTATTCATGAAACTATCAATAAGCAACTACTTTGACGCTATGCAATACAGTCCACGGGGTGCAGTAGCCTATGAGATGTATTCTAAGCTGATGGAGAGGGGTAGAGAGCTCCCATTGGGTCGCAATGAGTACTACGAGGAGGCTGGCAAGGTTTTAGCTGAATACGAGCGTTTAGAGAGCTTAGAGAAAGGCTCGGTTATACTATGACCTACCGCACCCCAGACCGACCCATCCCCTGGCAATCAGTAAAGCCATTCAAGCCATCCAAGACGTTCTCAGAGGCTCAAGAGAATAATATTATTGGTAGGCTTGCTGGTAACGGGGTAGAGCCAGAGACTCCCGAGGATATGCTCTCAAGGGTAGCACCATCATACCGTGTAGCGTTGCTTAATTTAATTGCTGAGAGAGGAGAGGGATGAATAACACTAAGTCATCAGTAGAGGAGAGTGACAAGAAGTTTGAAAAAAAATTAAGAGAGGGAATCATATCTCTATTAAATTACGCACATAAAAAAGGTTTTACTGGTGACAATATCCCTGACAAGACTTTTGTACTAAAAATACATGAAGAAATTACAAGAGCTTATTTCTCCACCCGCCAAGAAGCCATAGCCGAGAATGATAAGGAGTGGAAAGAGAAGATTGAGGGGAAGATGAGAAACAACATAACCCCACTAATTACTGAAACTGAAGGAGCTTATCGTCCAACCAGTGAGGAGATAATGGAGGAAGAAGTGCATAACCAAGCCCTACAATCACTACTAGACAAATGAACATTATATTAACAGGAGGAGTATGAACATACCAAATAGAGTAAACGCATGGATAGCTGGACAACATGGGACGGCTATGTGGGAACAAAAGCTGGTTAAGCTGGTTGAGGATGTGGCTGAACAGGTGGTGGGGGAGGCACTCGGCATACTAGACACGGCAGAACTAGACAACTGGTTCGACATGCCAGACACTACGGACAACTGGAAGACTTGGAAACGTATCAGAAATAAAATATCAGATTTACTTACTAAGGAGGCAAAATGAATGAATACTGGAAGACCTTTAACTGGAGGTTACTTGTAACATTACTTGCGATAGTTGTAGCATTGGTTGTAATATTATGAAACTAACTAAAAGACAAAAACAAAAGATTGAGGCTATGGAGTTAGCTTGTGAGGAGCAGTTAGAGCTTACTTATAAACACCACTTTACCAAGTTAGCAGAGTACATGAGTAGCGACTACATACAGGATGTTGACTATAAATATGGCATGGGTGGTAAGTTTACTCATAGTGAGGCCAGGAGAATGGCTGGGGAGTTAGTCAAACTGTACAAGTTCACTCACGCACACACCTCTGATTGTAAGCATGGTGATGATTGGTATGAGTTGTAGTTACACGCAATCAAACTCGCTATTTCTTATTCCGCTTCCATCCGTTCTTACATTCTTTGTTTACTTCCAACGCTTTCTTTTTTCTCTTCTGATAGGCTTCTGTTTTATACCAATCATCATCAGTGGGGTAACGGCCGTGCTCTTCTACGAAATCATTGAACCATGTCATAACTGTATATTAACATATTTTTATGTATCTCCTGATACACACCCATTACACATAGGAGATATTGACAGTTGGTGGTAGAATAGTTGTATGGATAAAGCAACACTATACCTCAACATAGAACACATCAAAATACTCAGAGAACACCTGGAAAAAGAAGATAGAAGCGTCTCATGGTGGGTAAGACAGCAGATGGCTAAGGAAATTAACAGAATATTAGGAGAGGAGTAGGATGAAAGTTGTAAATAAAACAAAAAAAATGTCTGCACAGCTTGGGGATATATATCTTCAAGATGGTGGGTTTATATCTTTTAGTATGCAAAAAGCTGATTTAGAAGCAACTAGTAAGTGGGAATACACTGATAAATTAGAGTTAGTCGAGGACTAATCTATGACACACCTAGAAATAGAGAGGATACTAGAATGAACAAGATACAATTTTCAACTATACTCATTTGCTTTGCGATATTGATGTATATGGTGGCAAATATACCAGAGGTTATGACAGTTAGAACAGAGGATGAGGCAGTAACTAGACTATTAGACACATGGGATAGGTGTGGTGGTTATCCAGAAGTCAAGGTTGACGTAGCGAAAAATGAGTTTTTATTTTACTGCCAGAGAGGATACTAGGGGAATGAAACGCACACCACTAAGAAGTAAATCCCCCATTAAGAAGAGACTGTGTACCCGCTGCCAAAAGAGACTTGGTATGGAGTTCTACCAACCAAGAGCTAGAATCTGTGAGATATGTAGGGGAGTAGAGACGGGGATTAGAGAGAAAAGAGAGTCAAGCCTACCCGTGCTAAGGAAAAAGGCACAAACAGCCGTTAATAGGTGGATAAGAGAGCGAGACGAGCATCTAGGATGTATATCATGCAACGGAAGAGTGGAGGCTGCGGGACATTTCTGGTCCCAGGGAGCTAGCGGAGCACTAAGATACCACCCAGACAACATCAACGGTCAATGTACCTCCTGTAATAACTTTAAGAGCGGGAACTTATTGGAATACAGGCTAGCCCTGGTAGAGAAGATAGATGAAGAGAGTGTAGCGTGGCTAGATAAACACAGAACCGACACTAAGAAATGGACAAGAGAAGAATTACAAGAAATTATAGAGAGGTACACATGATTAGCAAACTAAAAACTAACAAGTCAACCAATCTTACGATGGTAGTAGAAAAGGTTAATGTAATTGTCTCAAAACTAAATACTCTTGTTGCACTAAAAGAGATTGAAACCGAGGAGAGACTAGCTAAGAAAGGGATTATTAAGTGTGTAGCAGATAAACCCCCCACAGATAAGCATGATGAGTGGAAGTGTGAGGTGTGTGGAGAAGTTGGATTTGAGGTATTTGATTGTCCCAATCGTAAACCCCCACTACAATCACCATGGGATGAGCTAAGGAAGGTTGTATTTAGTTATGGCATGAGAGAGACAAAACCAGAAGATGTTTTAGACTTCATCAAAGCCAACTTCAAATCAAACGAGGATATTCGAGATGTCGTTAATAACTTCCCATATGACTATGACCAATTATTGCGTAGATTAAGAATAGAAGAATGACACCCCTATATATATACAAGGAGGAATCATGAAGATGCTACTAGCATACGTTATTAAGTTCTATGATGGAGGAATTGTCTTAGAGGTTTATAAAGAACAAGGATTTGGCATTGCATTAACATTTAAGAATATTATAGAAGATGGCAAGAAATACACTGGACTGTCTATTCAGATATTCAATATACTAATAATGATTGGATTTGCAAGGGAACAATCATGAAGACTAACAAACCACAATGGGCTAAAGAACTTAGGGAAAATATCTCGTTAATGTATTGGAATGAGTCTTGCACGGCAAAAGATATAAGTGACTATGTTGAAGAATTTTACGCTGACAAGGTAAAGGAGATTGATAGTTTAGCCAAACCATTACCAAAGAAAGACCCATATTTCTCTAAAGAAAGAAACTATAACCAGGGACTCTATGACTCAATATCCATATTGAGGGGAGACAAATGACAGAACTAAATCTATTAAGATGGGGACTAAGAGAAGATATGGACATGGGCATACTCACCCAGGAAGAGGCTGAGAAGATAGAGGCTGAATGGTTAGTCTTATATCAAGCTACCTGGACAGATGAAATGGAACTGGAATATTTAGCAGGTGATATGAACGGGGAGATATGAAGAAGAAACCACTTCTAGCCATGATAAGAATGGTAATAACTAGCGTTAATTCTCTGTTAGAGAGTTTGTATAAGGCGGTAGAAAGGGACCTAGATGACCATTGACATAACTATACAGTCCGTGCTATATTTAATTAAAGGAGAAACATATGAATATTAAGAAACTATTTTTCAAGAAACCAAGTAAATACGACCAGATTACTTTTAACGAGATTCAGGAGCTTCGTAAGGAGGTTTCCAATCTTCACGAACACTTTGTAACTCTTGCTAGAGTAGCACTGGTAAAGCCAGATAGGCTATATAAAGAGTCTCTGAATGTAAAAGCAAATGCAGAATATTTAGTTAGTTTAGTAAAAGCCAAGGAGGAGAAATGACATTTTTGCCATCGGGATACAAGGTCCCAGAGAGTGTGAGTAATTATATGAAATTCAAGGAAGAGAAGAATAAGTTTCGCGTTCTTGATTCAGCAATTACTGGTTATGAGTGGTGGACAGAAGATGCTTCTGGGAGACATCCCAATCGCACCAAGACAATGGAAGAGGCAGTTGACCAGGGAGTTGACCCAATCAAACACTTCTGGGCGTTCCCAGTCTACAACTACCAACAGAAAGCTGTTCAGATTCTTGAGATTACCCAAAAGACCATCATGAATGGTATTAAAGAACTTGTTAAAAGCGAGGACTGGGGAGACCCAAAGGGGTATGACATCACGGTTGGAAAGACTGGTGAAAAACTAGAAACCGTTTACTCGGTTATGCCGTCTCCAGTTAAGCCAATCTCTCAGGAGATTGTCGATAAATATAAGGAAATGGACTTAGATTTGACAGCTCTCTATCGAGGAGATGACCCTTTTCTAAAATCTGATAAGATGGAGGCATAACAAGAAAGGGGTAAATGGATGCTTATAATTTAAGCTCTACGAGGGTAAAAGACCCCTATTGTTATGTTGCCCTTGCCTCCATGCGACAGACTTTCAGAGATATAGAATCATATTATATGGGGGATGGAACCCCAGAAGAAAGAAAAGAGGGTAAAAGAAGCATTGATTGGATAAGAAAAATGCAGGGCAACTTCAGACTCTTCTCCTCTGCAACAGAAATGCCACTGGAGAACTTCCACCAGGCATGTATAGAACAAATAAACTTTATTAAGACAAAAGCATATGCTAGACAACAACTTCAAAAACAAGAACAGGTTGGGTCGAAAAGTAGAAGAAGCGGTAATGGAGTACTACCGCGAGCACATTGACAAAAAAACTAGATTCCCCAGAGTACCAGTTAAAGGTTATGACATCATTTGTCCCTACGTCGGGAACATTGAGGTCAAAGAAGACCGCCTGGCTCACTCTACAGGTAACTATGCCATAGAATATCAGAACATGAAGGGCGAGCCTTCGGGACTAATGGGAACAGAGGCGGGAGTCTTTGTAATAGTAGACCACGATAACGTGATTATGTCTCGCTCTGACAACCTTCAATACGTAGTCCGCTCATCTGATGACAAAAGAACAATATCAATGGGAGATACCTCTGAGTCTGGAACTCGTTGTATGGGATGGCTCATTCCAAGAGACGAGATTCTTTATTCGCCGTTTGTAACAGTAGTAGATAGGTGGTTTCCCCACTGGAGGATTATCAATGGTCAACTACATTAATCAACAAGTACAAGAGGCTGTCTCTTGGGAAGAACTCATTAGCTCAGGAATGGTCGCCAGAGAAGATAGGGACAACTCTCAGTGGTTACTTGGAGACCTCGCAAAAGAGGTTGAGAAGGGATACGGAGAGGACACAGTTGGAAAATACGCTGGAGAGATAGGGATAGTCAAAAAGACTCTCATGAACTATCGAACAGTTTCAACTAGGTTCAGTCCAGAAATCAGAAAGAAATACAGAAAACTTTCATTCAGCCACTTCTCTACCGTTGCCTCGATGGAAGAGCCTGTTGCCTGGTTAGAACAAGCAGATGATAACGGGTGGTCTATCGAAATGCTCAAAAGAGAGCTTCACCTCGCTAGCAACAAGGGAATGGAGCTCAAAGACGACCCACCACAGGTATACAAATGCCCAGAATGTGGCAAATGGAGACTCAAAGACATCTCTACCTTCGAGATATGTCGAGGACACTACAATATTAACGAAGGAAAATACGAATACACATGACGTACAAACAACCTAAATATATATTTAAGACCCCAGACTTAGAAAAAGCCCTTGGGGTTTCAAGGATGACTCTCTATACATGGGAGCAAAAAGGAATCTTCACTCCTCCTCGTAATCTTCGTGGAGACAGGGTTTTCACAAAAGGACAATTCCAGCAGATAATAAAAGCCTTCTCGCCTGGTGGACAGTTCTCTTGGCACTTCAAACCATTGTAATTTAATGTAAAAAATGGTATACTAGTGATACTTACAAACCTACAGGCAGTATTCTTTCTCCTCCACAGCGTTGAGACTGACGAGCGGTAGGTTTTGTTATTTCTCCCAAATCAAAACTCTTATTGCGTGACTTCCGCCGGTAGCCTTTTCCCTTGATTTCTTGTTCTGATATTGTCATGTGGCTATTATACTCAGCTAGTCAAACAGACCCTTAAACCATTTCCTAGCTGGTCTGTTCTCCGTACCCCTCCTATTTCTTGGTGGGTATGGAGTATCAGCCTCATCGGTTCTATTTCTAGCTATCTCTGAAAACGCCTCATCATTCTCATCTTCCCAATACTTCTCGCCACGCTCTACCCGCTCATTTCTTTTCTTAAATGTGTCAAAAAATGAGGTTGGCTTTTCCACTCCAGCCTTTTTCTGCTTGCCATAGTCTGATAGTGCTCTAGGAATGTCTGGGTGAACATCGTGGTGATGCTCCTTACACAGTGTGATTAGATTCTCTGGTCTATCAACCTCATTGTCCTGATCTAATCCCAACATCTTTGCCCACCTACTAGGTTTTATATGATGTACTTCTAGTCCGTCATCTTCATCTAGGGTGCATGGTTCTAATCTTCCACCACCTGTCTCGGTAGGTTGCTGGCAGTGACCATCATCTCGGTTAATCACCCACCTGCGCTGTCTACGAGTAATTCCACACTGGGAGATTAACCCAATAACACCGATAACGGCAGAGGTAGTGATTATGCGAGGGATAACACTCTCTTTGCTCATTTGTCGCTTGATCTTTTAACGAAGTAAGCAGTGATTACAATCGTTGCTAGCTGGAAGTATTGCTCAGATGTTAAGTTTCCAGTAAACAGTGCTGCATGCACTCCCATACCAAAAAAAATAGCTAGTATCGCTCGGACTGATTTATACCATTCCATCATGCCTCCTTTAGCTTCTTGAGAAGCGTATTGCCTATTTTGATAATATATTCGTAGTCACTAAATTTAAGCTCTTTTAGCTTACTCTGGTTAAGGTTTTCTAACGCTATCTTAGCCTCGTTTTCGGCTTCTGTAGTATCGTCGTAGCTTCTTGATAACTTCAGACCTTCTCTAAACGACCCAAGCAGTCCTGTGTACATTCTTTTGTACTTAGTACGCTCTTCCTGGGCGCCAATCAAATCTTTGATCTGAATAGCATCTTCCTTTTGGAATTCCCCGATAATGTTGTTTTGCGATTCAATCTTAATAACCATAACTTGCTTTTGACTTTGGCACTCTCCAAGTTGCTTGCTAAGTTCGCTATTGTTATCGATAAGTCCCTTGACTTGTCCTTCAAGGTTGCCGATTTGTTTGTTTTTTTCATCTATCTCCTTGTCTTTCTTTTTACACTCAGCCTTCCAATCTATAGGTGGATCTATCCATTTCTCTATGAAAGCTACTGGGTCTTCCCACCAATCGCTTAGCTCTTGTTTAGTTTTTGAGACTGTATCTATTCCATTTCTTAGCGTTTTAGGATCAACCTTGAATATAGAAAAGTGAAGGTGGGCTAGATTTGTACCAGAGTTTCCGAGAGTTGATATTTGATCACCCTCATTACCAGAGTCACCACCAGTCTTTAGACAGTCCTGATTGTGTGCACAATGCGCCCATCTTATTCCAAATGGTCCTTTTATTTGATATACATAGTGTTTACCATAACCTCGCGTTGGGTGTGATCCATAGTGATAGTATGCCAAAAACCAATCAGAAACAGCATATATTGGCTGTCCTAGATCAGTGTTCCCACCTGTCCTTAGATTGAAATCAACTCCGTTGTGAAAATATGTATCCCTGTCTTCTCCAAACTCACTAGCTATGTACCAGTTGTCTATGTAATCCTGCTTGTCCTTACCTATTGGGTAACGCATATGTTTATTATACTACCCAAGTCAATCAAACCCATGAGAAACTTTTAATCTCTCAACATCTAGCGCTAATAGTCCATATCTATGTTCAACATCCTTAAATATATCTAACATTTCGCTTTGTGAGTCTGCAATGTACTCTACTTTCTGCTCTATCAAGGCTAGGCGGGTTAGGGTTGCTCCGAATGTCACAGCTACTGTTACTACCATTACAATAATTGGGACCCAGTTATTAACACTCGACCACTTTACGTTATCATTCATGCGGTCCTCCACGCTTTCCTTGGATTTGCCTTGCTCTTCTTTATGAGAGTTTTCTTCTTGCCAGTACTCTTGTTAAAAAGAGTCCTTGCCTGTGCCCATAGTGTCTTCTCTTTTTTCCTTGACATATTACTCTAGCTCCCAAGACTCGATATGATCGTAGATGTTATTTATTGAATAGCTCGTTTCTTTAAGCTCTCTTTGAGCAGTGTCTAGTCTTCTATTTATTACAAGAAAGTTAGATACAATCATCCCTAGAAGAAAGACTGAGATAATAGCAGTAGCCGCCATTACATAAATAACAAGCTTAAGAAATCTCTCTCTATCTAGGTTCATATATACATATAACTATATTAATAGGCTTTAAGTCAACTTATTTTATTCTCTCTCTTAACTCGTCTCCGTATTCAGCTCTTTCCTTAGTATCTTCTATCTTCTTGAATTTAACGATTTCAGCTTGAGCATCCTTGAGGGAAATCTTCTTTGCTTTTACTGCGGCTATCAAGGCGTTCTCAGTCTTGGTGTAGCTGGACCAGACTGAGGTAGAGACTACCTCCCAGTTATCAGGCTTCTCTTCACCACCTAGTTTATTTGGAATTGTGTGGTCTAGCCTAACCTCTTTGATGTCTGTGGTCTTTCCACCATTTTCCTTTACCCAGTCCTTCTTGAACTGCTGGGAGTCCTTAACATCTTGTCTGTCTACCACGATTATCCCACCCTCGCTAACTTGCATGATTTTCTGACCTGTGAAGATGCGGTTAAACGCCGTCTCCGGGTCCGTACCTAGAGCTTTGGAGTATACCTGCACCATTGACATAAAGTCCTCGTTTTTAAGCACCTCATCGGTTGGGATGATCTTTGCTTTTTTATTTGAATCCCTGAATGTGTTAGAACTGAATCCGAAGAAGTCGGCAACAGTTCCAAACATTGCATCAATCGTAGGATTCTTTACTAATTCAATTACGTTCTGTACTGAGATTGGAACTCCAGCTTGCATTAGGGTGCTACTAAGTGTTGGTTGTTCTCCCTTAAAGTCTCTACCCCTTAGTCTGTCTATAGTGGCCCTAGTTGCTGGTGGAGCCTTGTTTACAAAGAATTCCAATAAAGCGTCAAACCTACTTGTCTCAGCAAACCCAGATCCGTATTCTTTTACATCTCCTGTAGTAGCGCTCTTCATCTTTCCAGTTAGAAGTCTTGCTAGTAAAACGGTTATCCCAGATACTCCCCTCAAGAAACTAATCCTTGTATCTCCGAATTTTAGTTTAAGGAAGTCTGAGGATAGTGGGTTAAACTCTGTTGAGTCGTCATCGTTAGCTGTAGCTACTCCTTCGATTAGCGCTGTAGCAATAACTATCTTAATAAGATTATCAACGGCAATCTTCTTAGATTCTTTTGGAATGTCGCTGAATTGGTGAGCTGTCATAATATCTAGGTCGGCCTTGAGCATCTTTGGCGCCCACATAAGAACTCTTAAGAATGAATTGCTCCCCGATCTTCCCAGGTCTCCTCTGGCTGATAGTGAGTTTACTACCTTTCCAAGTCCCTTTATTTGCTCTGTTGTCATTTCTACATCTCTTGATAGTAGAACGTTTCTTAGTGTTTTATATAGATCTGTTCTAATTCTGACGCCACTGTTTGTAAATGCAACATCACTTGCTTTAAGAAATCTTCCTACCACCGGGATCTTCTGTGGTAGGGTTGTTGGGAACTGCTCTTCTATTCTGTCAATGATCTTGGCCTTAGCGTACTCTCCGTTCATGTATAGAGGATCTGAGAAGATACTAGCCATTAGAGCGTCATCAGCTTTTCCTTTTCCTAGAACACTAACGAAGTCAGACATGCTCTTAACAAATGTATTACCCCAGATCTTTGCATTGCCAGTTAGTAGTGTGAAGATGCCCTGTCTACCGACAAAACTATTGTCTGCGGTAGCCACCAATGAAACTGAATTATCAGCTATGGCCTTTGCTGCGTCTAGTAGAAGCCTTCCAGTAGCCCTCACCTTCCCCTTCTTAGCTTCTTCCTTGAATTGGTATCCCCTGTCTTTCAGCGCCTCCTTGATTGATTTGTCTCCAGACTTTAGATTCTCTACATAGTTATTTAATACTACTTGAGTAGCGCCGAACTTTGCCTGATCCCTATCTGACTTCCAGGTCTCAGATTCCATATCAAAACTCTGTTTGAGATCTCCCAATTCTTTTGATAGGTCGGTGATGGTCTGGTACTCCGCCTCTGTTACTGTAATTCCAAGTCTTCTGGATACATAAGTCTCTAGGAACTGGTCAACCTCAGTGTTAGACAGTGCTTTCTCTACACGACCAACCTTAGTTAAGAAGTCTCTCTTAATCTCTTTTGATCCACCCATGAACTTAACAAATGATTGGAATCCTCTTTGTTGGCTCTTTAGCAGCATCTTGCTCTCGAATAAGTAGTTTAATTGTTTGGCGTTCTCAGCTCCTACGTGTTTGGTGAACCACTCAAGCCTTCCCTCAGTACCACGATCAACCATCTTCTGAGGGTTGCCGTCTGCTCTCAGGGCTTTCATTATGTTTTCTTCAGCTGTTTTTGTTAAGCACCACATATTAGCAACGCACTCCTTTCATGATGTCGCTCCATTCGGCGACCTTCGGAGCTTTGATCATGCTCTTACCACTCTTAACTTTACTCTTGACGATTTTATTTGCTGATCTACCACCAAACCTCTTTTCAACTGCTTTTGTTCGTACCTTTATTATATCACTGAGGATATTTACTGGTAGATTCTTATTAACCTCAGTCAAAACACTAATCTCTTGTCCTGCTCTTGTCGACTGGAGAGATGCTAGGCGTGTTGCTATGTCCAGGTCTTTTGTGTTCAGGTTTTGCATTGCAATCAAGATAGAGTTTCTCAGTATACCCTCTGGAGCATCAATTTTACCCTCAAGGACTCTGAGAGCATCTTCTGGATTTTCAGATACATATTTAGATGCTTTTTTAATATTCTCCTTTTTATTCATTTCGTTAAATGTAGCCAATCCCATTTCTTTTCTCTGCTCCTCAGATAAATCACCTAGAGCCTTCTTTACTCTAGCCTCAAGCCTGCTAACCTTAACCTTACCCTCTCCGACTGGGACTTGAGATCTTGAAGTCTCAATTATCCTGTGCAACTCTTCTTGCTTTGCTAGCGCTGTCTCCCACTCCTTAGTTAGAGCGTTATCTACTTCCACATCCAAAGACTTCTGCTTTTCCTTGAGATCTTTTAGGAACTTATTTAGTGACTTCTCTTTTTTCTTTAACTCTCTAACTTCTGCTGTTCTAGTTGCACTCTCATCTGCCTTAGTTGGTAGATTTATTGCAAAATCAAATGCCTCCTGTTCACTCATCTGAGTATTCTTCTCTTGCACATTCTCAATCACCCTGTTAACTAGATCTTTACTCTTACTATCTCTAATAGTTTCAACATCTCCCTCTTGGAACTTAGTACTGCGGGAATAGATCCTTTTCAGTAGCCCTATATCTTTTGTATTAAGTCCGCTTCTTTGTTCTTGGGCTAATACTGCTCTACCCTCTATTTCTGTAATTAGATTTTGCGATTCTTTCCTAATCTTCTTCAGTGTAGATCTAACATCTTTAACATCCTTAACATTGGCAATGTTCTTGGAAGTAACTGCCTTAGTAGCAGTTGTATCTACCACAACCTTCTTAGGGGTGACTTTTAGTTTTGCCTTAACACCTTGGGAGGGGGAGAGGGGAGTTTTCCCAACTTGATCTATAACATCATAGTCTTCTAACGCATACCATTTACCATCTTTACCAAGTGCGATAATGTCCTCAGTTGGAACATCTTTTTTTGAGATGAAGTCTATATCCAAGTCTTTTCCAAAACCCTTGTTTTTAGTTGCTAAAACAACACCCTGATTACCACCCTTAGTTTTTGCAAACCCCTCAGTCCTCTCCAAACTCTTTGAGAAAAATATACCACCATCTTTAGCATCTCTCGTCTTCGATATTGTCTCCGATGTTTTTAGACCACCACTATTTTTAATTTGATTTACCCTAGCCTGAGTTGTTCCGTGAAATACAAGATCCTTGTCGCCCAATCCACCTTGTGCGCCCTCTTCTATTGGTGTTGGAGTCTCTATTGTCTTAGCCTGGTTGTAGAACGCCTCTAGCTTATCTGAGAATGTTTCACCTTCGTAGTTGCTCTCAATAAGACTCTTAGCCTCTTCTGGGAATGTCTTAGACGTCATCCAGTCTGTTACGAATTCTTCAGCGTTCTTGTAGTCTGCTGTTGACTCTGCAAGCTCGTTAAGACCATCTGGGATGGTTACCTCTTTAACAACTGCCTTTTCAACAGTAGGAACTTCTACTATCCCTAGTTGCTTGTATGCCTCTAGTTTGTGTTTGCCATCCTCTACTGCAAACTTATCACCCTCTTTTACAACTATTAGAGCTGGTTTTCCTCCGGCATTAATCTCTTCCTTGTATATTTCAACTTGATTCTTATCTACTGCATCTTCGTGGGTGACAAGATCATCAACCTTCATTGTAACAACATCACCAACCTTAGTTGGTTCGTCTTTCTTTTCCTCTTTTGTTACTTCTCCGGTAAGTTCGACTGTTTGCCCTGATGGTAATGCAACTTTAATAGATCCACCAACTACTCCACCAACACCCATAGATTCTAAAACTCCCTCCATTAGAGGTCTACCAGTTGTGGCGTTAGATGCTAGTTGCTGGAATCCCTCTTGTATAGACTCAGAAGATGCAGATCCAAGCACAGTTTTTATAGTTTTTTCTCCACCCTCAAATATCCCACCGTATTTATTTGTTGCATAGTTAATGATTAGATTTGCCATGAAGTCTTGATCTGCTGCCCTTGCTGACTCAGCTATAGATTTACCCTGATTCCTGTTGTCACTATAAACACTTCCAGACTCAGACATGGTTTCTATGATAGCCATAGATCCAGATCCAAACTCTGTAGCTGCTGACAGTAGCATATACGCACCCATTGATCCAAACCCGCCAGCAACAGCATCCATAAATGTGGGGTTTGTTGGATTTGCTTCATCACTCCACTTTTTAATTGGAGCAACAAGGACATCAAAGATTGCACTTTTTGGATCAAGTGGTTTGTCTGGATTCTTACTTAACATTGAAAGCTCTTCTTCAACGAATGTTAGTGGTTCTGGAGTAACCACTTCTTTTTTAGTTAGTGATTTAACAATGTCTCCAGAAACTTTCCTCTCTGGCACTTCTCCACCCTCAGCTCTCTCAAAGATAGACTTTGTAAAGTCAATAATGGTAGTAAGCGCGCTTGTCGCATCTGCACCAGCCTTTAAAACCTTTCTTCTTGTTCCGGCAATAGCCCAAGCAGAAATCTGTTGACCAATGGTTGATTCTGGCTTCTGAGCCTCTAGGATTGGGACTAATTGTTTAGCATATTTATCAGCAAGTTTATTATCTCCACTTCTCTTAGCCAATCCCTGTTTGTTTAGGAGGTCTGCTTGGAATACTCCAAGACCCTGCTGGATTGATGGCTTTGGTCGTATTGGAGTTGGAACCATTCTAACCAGCCTACCAACCTGAGTAATTGGTTCTGGCACTTTAGCTGGAGCGGTTCTCTTTAGTAGTGGGTTATCTAGATTAAATTGTACCGGACCTGTTTTTTTCTTTGGAGATGTTATCTCTCCTCTGGATGTTCTTACAGCTTTAAGAAGGGAAGATCCGCTAGAACTAGTCGTACCTGAGTTATCACCTCTGGAGGATTGAACGGCTTGTAGCAGAGACATCGCTATTTCCCCCTATAATAGTCATAGAGTTCTTGGATCTCCTTTGCGTTTTCACTTGGAGAGCCGAACTTCTGTCCTGGTTCACTTTGTAGATATAGGTCATAGATTGCTTTAAGCGTCATAAACGGAGCGTATTGAGCTACTAGTTGTGGGAAGATTCCAACATGACCCTGATCTGTGTTTATTGGTTGTGATGTTGAGGCATCAGATAAGAATGTTTGTTGTGTGTTCTTTGCTGGACTAGTAGATCCTCCACCAGATGATTTTGTTACTTTACTCACACCACCAAGGCTTGTTTGATTTATAAGCTCACCAGTCTTGGAATTAATGATACTCACTGTTGTAACTCCATTATCATCTGTTGAGGTGATGGCTGATGTATCAACCTCCTGTTTCTTACTCGCATCAATAGCGCTCTGGATTAGACTGCTGTCGATTCCAGTTGCTCTTGTAATGTTTGCAATAGCTTCTCCGGTGGCGTTATCCAAAGCACCCATGGACAATAATGAGTTGAATTGTTCTATTGCTTGCTGTGCTTGCTGCGACTCTATGTCGAACTGGGCTGTCTGTATATTCATTTGTGTTTCAATGTCAGCTCGTTTAGTAGCAGCTTCATTTCTAAGGTTAGCTGTTCTCTCTGCAAACTGTGTTTCCATCTTTGCTACCCTACCAACACGAGTTGCCTCTGATAGGAATGGATTATCGTTAATCTTTGCTTTAGCTTCTGTAAATTCACGCTCTTTTGTTGCAAGATCAGCGTCTATTTCATTAATTCCAGATTGATCAAATAGT
>Ga0233437_1003950_pt1 | contig 18377 bp, 12 predicted proteins | sample SI_122_August201_FD_182714 | JGI IMG/M metagenome (GOLD analysis project Ga0233437, IMG submission 182714) | Seawater microbial communities from Saanich Inlet, British Columbia, Canada - SI_122_August2016_200_MG | ecosystem: Environmental > Aquatic > Marine > Inlet | place: Canada: British...
TAAAGAGGAGATTATCGGACAGGGTGGCAATAACGCTTACACATGGAACCCTTCCATTGCGTCCTTCGATGACATCCATAAACTACGAGCACCCAAAATCCATGTGGACTATATTGCCACGGGCAGACTTTTTGATGCGGCGCAGGACACTTTTGGCGACATATTGCAAGTCACAAAAAAGGGACTTTGGTGGTGGAGTCTTGGGCTCACGATGGACTTGATAAAGTTTAGGGGGCTCCAGCAATTTCTTATAGACATGTATGACAATCCTGATGGAATTCATGAGCTTATGGCGTTCATTCGCAACGCGAAAATGGAGATGCTGGACTTTCTTGAGCAAAACAATCTCTTGAGCCTAAACAACGACAGAACGCATTTGGGTATAGGCGGGCATGGGTTTAGTAATCAACTGCCGCAAAACGATTTTGCCGGGGTTGTACGAACTGCGGACATGTGGGGGTTCAGCGAAAGTCAGGAGACCGTAGGCGTTTCGGGCGAAATGTTTGCAGAGTTTATACTGCCGTATCAGATACCTTTGGCAGAGCGGTTTGGGCTAAACGCATATGGCTGCTGCGAGCCTTTGGATAACAGGATTGAGCACGTGCTGAACGGCATTCCCAATTTGCGAAAAGTGGCGGTATCGCCTTGGTCAGATTTGAAGAACATGGCAGCAAGGCTGCAGGACAAATACATTATTAGCTATAAACCGAACCCGGCAATGCTGGCGGTGGATTGCTTGGACGAAAAAGAGATCCGGAGAAATCTAAAAGCCGATATGAAAATCGCGCGCAAACATAACGCCAGACTGGAAGTGTTTATGCAAGACACGTATACGTTGTTTGGAAACAGGGAGAACCTTTCAAAATGGTGCAGGATAGCCCGGCAAGTGTCAATGGGACTATAATTTGAGCAGATTCCTTAGACATAATATCTACTGAGCTACGCACTTATAGCCGCATCCCCATGCGAGAAACAGAGAACTTTAATAAGCTATTCTTTCGCTGCTATGTCAAGCCATTGGGTTCTCATCTATGAGCAGAGCACGTACAGGCGCGGCTTCTGCGCCCGCGATACTCAGAGGAGCCGCTATCAAAAAATATCGCCCCTCGTCGATGTGCGCCAAGCGCAGACCTTCGAGTATCGGGATGTCATTGCCAAGCAAAGCGATATGCGTTTCGTGATTTGGCTGAGCGCGCTCGATACCAAGCGAGTCGATACCGACACCGATGATGCCGAGATCCGCGAGAAACTGCGCACCGCTCTTCTCCAAATATACATAGTCGCTGTCAAACTCGTCCTGCAATGAATTTCGTGTCTTGAGAAGCACAAAATCACCCGGCTCAATTTGTTTGTTTTGAAGATCACTTTTCGTGATGTAATCATTAACCGAAGTCAAATCGAGAACCTTGCACCACGTGACCACTTTGCTGAGGTCTGTTTGGTCGATGGTTTTGCCGCCTTCAATCATGTGCAGCGGCGCGTCCATATGCGTGCCCGTATGCATGTGCATTGCAAGTGCCGATTCATAGGCGTTGCTGCTGCCAAAGTCTCTGTTTACTTGCATCTTCGGTTTGTTTTCCGTTCTGTTTTTATACACCTGCATATCGGGTGCAATTGCCATCGAAATGTCGTATATTTTCATAATCTACCTCAATTATTGTTTGTTCCACCACTCGCGTTCGTCGCTGCTCATCAGCTCCTGCGCAGCCTGTGGACCCCAAGTTCCTGCGTCGTAGTTCGGGAAATCCGGCGCATCATTCTGCCATCGCGCGCTCAACTGGTCAGCAAACGCCCATGAGCTTTTTATCTCGTCCCAGCTCGGGAACAGCGTCGCGTCTCCGTGCATCGCATCATGTAAAAGCCTCTCGTATGCCTGCGGCGAGTTGAACCCGAAGTGGCAGTGCTGGCAGAAATTCATTTGCACCGGCACGATGTCATCGTTCGTTCCGGGCTTCTTCGCGTTAAACTCAAAAGCCACGCCCTCTTCGGGGTGTATCTTTATAATCAAACGGTTTGGTCCGCAATCGCCAAACTGACTGGACGGCATAATCTCCGCCTGCTTTTTAAACTCAATCATAACTTGCGTTGTCTTGGCGGGCATCCGCTTGCCCGTCCTCAGATAAAAGGGAACGCCCCTCCAGCGCTCGTTGTTGATAAACAACTTCATGGCAGCAAACGTTTCGGTATCCGAATCCTCTGCCACAAGCGATTCGCTCCTATACGCTTTCATCAGCTGCCCGTCATTTTCGCCTTCGCCGTACTGTCCGCGCACACTTTTCGCCTTTTTGTTGTCAGCTATCAAGTGTTTCAGCACAGCCAGTTTGCGCTCGCGTATGTGCTTCTCGTCAAAGCTTTTTGGCGGCTCTACGGCAATCAGCATCAGCATCTGCACAAGGTGGTTTTGCACCATGTCACGTAGCGCCCCAAAGCGCTCGTAATACCCACCGCGCGTGCCAACGCCAACTGTCTCGCAAGCAGATATCTGCACATGATCGATACTCTCTTTGTTCCACACAGCCTCGAATGCGATGTTCGCAAATCGAATCACTAAAAGGTTTTGCAGCATCGATTTCCCAAGATAATGATCTACGCGATAAACACTTTCCTCGTCAAACGCGTCGCAGATTCTCTTGTTCAGATACTGCGCCGTTTTAAGGTTTCTGCCAAACGGCTTTTCGATCACGACCCGCCGCCAAGCCCCCTTTTTGCGCGCCATATCGTGCGCGCCGAGCTTGCCTACAATGGTCTCAAAATATTCGGGCGAGACGGCTAGATAATACAGCACGTTGCAGTCGCTCGAAAGCGCCGCCAGTTTCTCTTTCAGCACGGCGTAACCGCTGTCATCATCAAAGGTTTGCCGATGATAATAAATGCACTTGCTAAACTCGCTCCACGTCACTTCATCTATCGGCAGCTCGTTGCTTTCCTGCACGCTATTATAAATACCCTGCACGTAATCGTCGTTTGTAAGGTCGCGCCTGCCGACAGCGATAACGTGAAACATCTTTGGCAAAAGGGCATCCATTTTCAGCCGATACAGAGCCGGCATCAGTTTTGTGTGCGTCAAATCGCCCGTTCCGCCGAATATAACCATGACACATGGCTGCGTGTTGTCTACTTGCACAGTATCCACCTTCCTATTTCTTATCGACATCGTGTCCGCCAAACTCGCCACGCAGCGCCGCAACCACTTTTGTCGAAAAGGACTCGCTTTGCTGCGAGCCAAAACGAGTAAGCAGCGCGGTTGTAATAACGGGCGTTGGCACTTTCAGCTCGAGCGCTTCCTGCGTGCTCCAAAGACCTTCGCCCGACGAATGCGCGATGTCCTTGATATCGGAAAGCTGTGCGTCTTTGGAAAACGCGCTTTGTGCCAGCTCCATCAGCCAGCCCCGAATGACCGAGCCGTTGCTCCACACTTTTGCGACCGCTTCGTTGTCTATGTCGAAACGGCCTTTCTCGAGGATATCAAAGCCCTCTCCGATGGCTTGCATCATGCCGTACTCCACGCCGTTGTGCACCATCTTGACGAAATGTCCCGACCCGTTTGCGCCGGTATGCAGGTACCCGTTTTCTACGCAGATGTCAGCAAATATCTGCTCGATATGCGCAAAAACTTTATCCTTCGCGCCAATCATTGTGCACGCGCCGTCTCGCGCGCCGCTAATGCCGCCGCTTGTGCCCACGTCAACAAAATCGATACCCAGCGCATCAAGTTTTGCAAAACGCCGCAGTGTGTCTTTATAGTTCGAGTTGCCGCCGTCGATGATAATGTCGTTTTTATTAAGCAGGGGTATCAGCTGATCGATCAACGAGTCTACCGCATCGCCCGCCGGAACCATCAACCAAATCACGCGCCGCTCACCGAGAGACTGCACCAGCGCAGGCAAGCTGTGCGCGCCAGTCGCACCGTGCTTCTGCGCGCTCTGCGTTTTGTTCGGTGCCGTGTCGTATGCAACTACCTCGTGTCCGTGATCCAGCAGATTCAAGGTCAGATTAAACCCCATTTTACCAAGACCAACCATTCCAATTTTCATGATTTGCACTCCCTTTATTAATCGGTTGAGCTATTAAGTTCACTCACTTTCAATTATACCATATAACTGTCGCGTTACGCTCTTTTAGATTCTGACGATGCAAAAGTTTCTTTTTCCTTTAAATTGATGAAGCTGTCAAAAGTATTAACCTTGAGCGGTTCTCTGAAGTGTCGTGTCGCTGCCTGCGTCGCCTATTGCGCAAAAATTCTTGCTCGGATAGAAACTGAACCCCGCGGACGTCAATCCTATGGTCATGATATTCGATTACTTCGCAAATTCAAACCCACCAAATAAGCACAAACGAGTTCATATCTGTGCCGATTTGCCCCATTTGCAAGCGACAAACACAAAATAACGATTGCTGAAATGCCGAAATTACTGTATAATAGTATATATATTCTGAACTGTAGAAGAAATTTGCTGTACCAATATTAAAGGGATGGGTTTGTAGGATTAAGACACCATAACACAAATTGATATTATGAAATCTGCAGAAAACCACTTTCGTCAGAGTAGCATTACTCGGCTGGGTCAGCTTTACAAACTATAAATGCCCCCAAATTAGTATTAGGCTGTGATAAAAAATTATGAAGGAGTACCACTATGGAACATTTCAAAGCTTTAAATGAAAAAGAAGATAAAATGTTAGATGAACTATGTAAAAAATCAGAGGACAGCAGCTTTATTGACCCTGAGTTTTACAAAAAATATGAAGTAAAAAGAGGGCTGAGAGACATCAGCGGTAAAGGAGTGCTGGCCGGATTGACCGAGATCGGTGAAGTTCACTCCTATATTATCGACGAGAATGAAATCATTCCTGTAGACGGGAGATTGATATATCGCGGTATAGATATAAGCGATCTGGTTGAAGGCTTTTGGTCCGAGGATCGGTTTGGGTTCGAGGAAACAACCTATCTCCTTCTTTTTGGAGAGCTTCCGGATAAAGAAGAATTAGTCGATTTTGAAAAAATGCTCGCGAAATTCAGAAAACTTCCGGAAGGATTCGTTCGCGACATGATAATGAATGCTCCAAGTAAAGACATGATGAATGTGCTGGCAAGAAGCATTCTTTCCATGTATAGCTTCGATGACAATCCAGACGATATTTCAGTTAAGAATATATTGAGACAAAGCCTTCAAATGATCGCATATCTGCCATTGATTGCGGTCTACGGGTATAAAGCTTATATGCACTATCATGGCAAAAGAAGTCTTAGCATAAGAGAGCCAAAACCGGGGCTAAGCACTGCTGAGAACATCTTAAGGATGCTGAGACCCGACAAACAATACACGAGACTCGAGGCAAAGATTTTGGATCTTGCGCTAGTATTACATGCAGAACATGGCGGAGGAAACAATTCTTCCTTTACAACTCACGTTGTTTCATCTTCGGGCACAGATACATACTCGGCTATTGCTGCGGCGCTCGGGTCTCTAAAAGGTCCTCGGCACGGCGGAGCGAATATAAAAGTAACGCAGATGTTCGAAGAAATAAAAAGCAACGTTGAAGATTGGACAGACGATGAGCAAGTGTCCGCTTTTTTAGAAAAGATACTCAATAAAGAGGCATTTGATAAATCGGGTTTGATATATGGAATTGGACATGCTGTTTATTCTATATCTGACCCAAGGGCGCAGATTTTTAAAGCGCAGCTTAAACAGCTTGCAGCCGACAAGGGTATGGAAGATGAATTTAATCTTTACCTAAAAGTAGCAGACCTTGCACCCAAAGTGATTGGGAAAAAGCGGAAGATTTATAAAGGTGTAAGTCCAAATGTCGATTTCTATTCAGGATTTGTTTACAGCATGATGGGAATACCTCAGGAATTGTTTACACCAATATTTGCGCTGTCAAGGCTTGTCGGATGGAGCGCTCACCGTATCGAAGAAATCGTTAACAGAGGTAAGATAATAAGACCGGCATACAAGAGCATCGCAGAGAGGCGTACGTATAGCGCTATTAAAGATAGATAATCATGGCTTTGGTGTAACAATTATTTTCCGGCTCTACAACTAATAGCCGACCTGATTATCCGCATATCTATCTTAAGTCAAACTACCATAACAAACACCTTGAAATTTAAGGTGTTTTTTTTTATCGCATTGCTCCGCAAACATAAATCAAAGCCCAATTGGGCGCATTTTAGATAGCGCCTCCACAGGCTATTGGAAAGCCAATATCGCAACAAGTCCTTTACTCGATAGCCTATCAAACTTACCACAACACTAACACCGCATGCGCTTAGAATGCCTAAGTTGCAATAAATATTCGATTTGCAAGTGTCAATATTTCACCAATGTAAAAGAATCGCATTTGTTTTATTGACTTCATTAAACATTAAATGCATAATATATATTATGGTCGATTAATGTGCTAAATGAAGCTTTCACCAGAAGGAGATATATGCTAAAAGTTTATTCCACAGAGTATGATGCATCAAAATATTGCGCGGATACTTTGCAATGCGCGATAGAGAAAAATCCACACCTGACAATCTGCCTTGCTGCAGGGCATACATCATTGGCGTTTTTCGATATTCTTATAGAAAGAGGCAGGCAAAAGAAAATCGATTTTTCTAATGTTTGCGTGGTGGGCTTGGATGAATGGGTAGGTCTCTCGGGCAAAGATGACGGCAGCTGCGAAAACTTCCTGCGAGAAAACATCTTTAACCATATTAATGTTAACGAGAACAATATTAGGCTGTTTGACGGCAAAGCTGCCAATCTTGAACATGAGTGCAGGCAAATTGACCAGTTCATCAAGGGCAACGGCGGTATAGATTATTTGCTGTTGGGGATGGGAATGAACGGGCATTTGGCATTGAACGAGCCGGGGGTGGACGAAAGTAAAACTTCTCATGTTGCGGTGCTTGACAGCGTCACAAAAACTGTTGCTGACAAATACTTTAAAGAAACGCCGGACATTACAGAGGGAATAACACTCGGGATCAAAAATATTGTGGCTGCAAAGAAAATACAACTGCTGATAACAGGTGAAAGAAAAAGAGAAATAGTTAGCAAATTAATTATGGAGGAGCAAACCAATATGCTGCCCGGTTCGCTGCTGAAAAAAGTTAAACACGCAGAGTTTGTTTTAGACAGCGAAGCATCAAGTTTACTAAATATTAAATAAGGAGAATACATTATGGAAAAAACAAAAGTTGCGATTTTAGGATGCGGGTTTATTGCAAATATCCATATGGAAAGCTATAAGAGATTTGTGCCCGATGCGCAGGTTGTTGCGGTTTATGGGCGCAGCGAAGAGAAAGCCAAAGCGTTTGCAAAGGAGCATGGGATAGGGGAGTGCTACAGCGATTTGGACGCTCTTTTGCAGATGTGCGACTGCGAAGTGGTGGACATTTGCATTCCGAACTACGCGCACTACGAAGCGTGTATTAAAAGCGCAAAAAGCAAGAAACACATTATCATTGAAAAGCCTTTAGCGCTTACATTGGAGCAGGCGGACGAAATGATAGAGGTCTGTAAAAGCAACGAGCGAAAACTTATGTATGCCGAAGAGCTATGTTTTGCACCCAAATACGAAAGGGTTAGAGGCCTCGTTAAATGCGGCGCTGTCGGCGATATCTATATGCTAAAGCAGGCAGAAAAGCATTCGGGACCGCACAGCAGGTGGTTCTATGAAGAGGATTTGGCAGGTGGTGGAGTGCTAATGGACATGGGATGCCACGCACTTGCTTGGTTTCGTTGGATTCTCGGAGGCAATCCAAAGGTCATAAGCGTTTATGCTTCTATGTCCACGGTAATGCACGATACCAAGTGTGAAGACAATACTGTATTGCTGGTAGAGTTTGAAAACAATGTGCTCGCTATCGCCGAGGACAGTTGGGCAAAGCATGGCGGCATGGACGATAGAATAGAGGTTTACGGCAGTAAAGGCGTTTCGTATGCTGACCTTTTTCGCGGCAACAGCGCGCTAACATACAGCCTAGACGGTTATGATTACGCCATGGAGAAAGCAGGTTCTTCAAAAGGTTGGAGCTTTACGGGTTATGAGGAAGCGTTCAACCAAGGGTATCCTCAGGAACTTGCGCATTTTATCGAGTGCGTGCGCAAAGACTTAACGCCAAAAGTTACCGGCGAGGACGGCAGGGCAGTTTTGGGAATGATTTATGCTGCATACGAGTCAGCAAGAACGGGTAAAAAAGTATCGCTTCCGTTTTCTGCAAAGGTATCAAAACCAATTGATTTGTGGCATAAAGAAGGCTAAACCTGGTTGGAATAAGAATAAAACCATAATTTATCTAGCCGTGCCAACGATAAATCGCATCGACACAATACATAATCAATTACAGATACTTCAGCAAATCAGACAGTTTACCGAGCGAATATGTCGCAGGTGCATAATCGGCGGCGTCTCCAATGGCTGCGCAGTCCATATTGACTGATTTCGCAGCGTCCACACCGGCTTTCGCATCCTCGACCACAATGCACCACGGCGGATCAATATCTAAGTATTCGCTTGCCAAAAGAAAAACCTCTGGGTCCGGCTTTGTCCTTGTGATATTAGTGCCGTCAGAAATCGCTTCAAAGAAGCTGAAGAGACCGATTTTATGCAGTATCATTTTAGCGTTTTGACTGGACGAGCCGATGGCCATTTTTATCCCGCGCGCCCTTATTGCGCTTAGCGTGCTCATCACATCGGGGTCAACGTCAAGCGGTGTCATTGCGTGGAGCAGATCCACATAAATGCTGTTCTTCTTGTCTGTATAAAAGAGCTTTTCGTCCTCGCTCATCGCTTTATCATAATTTTCGAGTATAATATCAAAGCTTTGCATTCGCCCAACGCCGCGAAGCCGGTTGTTTATATCCTCGTTAAATATAATGCCGAGCTCGTCGGCAATTGTTCTCCACGCTTCGTAATGGTACTGGTCTGTGTGGCATATCACGCCGTCCAGATCGAGTATTACTGCTTTATACTTCATCTATTGCTACGCTCCATTTGCTTATGCCATTTTAATCGTCAACTTGCTTTCCAGCAAATGCTCTTTGCCATACACTGTGAGGCTCACAGCTTTGCCATTTTCCAGATAGAACTTGCACTTTTCCTTGCCCACGTGGATTGCGATGCGTCTCTCATCATAGCATATACTGAACCGATATCCCGTCCAGCGCTTGGGGAGCATCGGCGCAAAACATATGCCACTCTCTTTGAGACGAAACCCGCCGAATCCATACACAATAGCCATATAGTTTCCGCCCATGTTCGCCGTGTGTATTCCATCCTTTGTGTTTCGATGCAAGTCCAGCAAATCCAGCTTTGTCGAGCTTCCGAAATACCTGAACGCTTTGTCCCTCTGCCCGATTTTTGCCGCCACAATGCTGAAGATACAGCCGGACAGCGACGAGTCGTGCGTTGTGCACTTCTCATAGTAGTTAAACGAGTTTCGCATGGTCTCAAGCGACTGCGCGTCCTCCAGTATAAAATGAGCAAGCACGGTATCCGGCTGTTTGCAAACCTGATAGCGGTACAAGTGGAGCGGATGGTAATGCAAAAGCAGCGGAAAGTTTCGCTTTGGAATCGTCGCGATATCCCATTGCTTCTTTTGCAGAAACGAATCATCCTGCGGGTTGATTTTCAATTTCTCGTCGTAAGGCAGATACATTTTTGCCGCAGCTTTTTTAAACTCGCTTATTTCCTCATTCCGCAGCTGTATTTTCTTTTGCATTCGCTTAAACGCGGGCAGCTTTCTTAAGCTGTAGTACAGCTTTGCCGCCCACTGCAAATGGTATTGCGCAATCGCGTTGGTGTAATAGTTATTGTTGACAAGGCATGTATACTCATCAGGTCCGGTCACATCATTGATATGAAACGCTCCTTTATAGAAATTACCCGCATCCATCCAAAGTCGCGCCGTTTCAAATATAATCTCTGCACCCTCGCTCGCGATGAAATCAACATCCTTCGTAGCCAGATAATACTTAACAATCGAATGGGCGATATCGCCGTTTATATGATACTGCGCCGACCCCGCGGGGAAATACCCCGAGCACTCTTTACCCATAATCGTGCGCCACGGGTACAGCGCGCCTTTTTTGTGCCCCAACCTGCACGCATTCTCCTTTGCCATCTCCAGCGTCTCATACCTGTTCGAAATCAGCTTTTTGCTGATGCTGGCGTTGGTAACCGTGAAAAACGGCTGTATATACATTTCCGAATCCCAAAAATACTGCCCTTCATACCCTTCACCGCTAAGCCCCTTTGGACCAATGTTTCCGTGCTCGTCCTTGCTGACCGACTGTATCATTTGAAAAAGGTTGTATTTCAGCGCGGTGTTCAGCTCGTCGTCCCCTTCAATCTCAACGCGACAGTTCGCCCAATACTCAGACAAGTAATCCGCTTGAAGCTGATACAGCTCGCTAAGTGAAACAGACAACGCTTGTTTCATCTGCGCGGCCGCGTGCGCGCTGACATCGCTGACCCTAAGCGAGTCTGCAAACACGCAATACTTAATAAGCTTCGCCGTTTCGCCCGACTGCATAGACGTTACCATCTGACAAAGCGCGTTGTTATCGTCAACAATAAACTGTCGTTCGCTCTCGCCGGACAATAGATTTTTAACGCAGCTGCAAACCTCAAGGTTTGATTTCGAAGTTTTCGCCGTGATATACGAAGCGCCGTACTTTATGTTGCACGAATTGGGTTGTAGATAATGAAACCCTTCATCCGCAGTTCGCGGATCAGCCGGGTCGAAGTAGTTGGTCACCTTGCCGTTGTGGTACGATTCGATCATCACATCGCCGGTGAAGTTTATAGACTTTATCAGAATTTCGATAGTGAACAGCGACAACTGATGAAACGACGCCATCCGTATTATCGTGATATCCACCTCTTTACCCTGCGGGCTGCGCCAAACAACATGCCTGCCGGTAGTGCCCTTTTCCATGTCGACCCATCGCCTGCTTTTGATAACGGTGCCTTCAAACATGCTGAACACCTCGTTGTCAAAGTGTATCAGTATCGTTTGCGTATCCGCCACGTTCAGCATGGTCTGTTTTTCCTGCACCAATCCATAAAGGTTTTCCGCCTGCTTGGCTTGCGAGAAGTCGTAGAACCCGTTGATATACTGTCCGCGCACCGAGGAGTAGCCCTGCGGATACCCTTCCTCAAAAGCGCTGCGCACTCCAATATACCCATTCGCATTATGAAACAAAGATTCATTGAGCAAAAGGCTGTCGTTATCGAGTTTGATATCGCTGCTTACGTAAATTACATTTTTGTCCATAGATCCCTCATTTATATACCAAATCCTCTGTCTTCCGTTAGCTTTTTCAGCAGCGTGCGCATCGACTTCCACGACTTCAACCGATACTTAGCATTCGTGCTGCCCGCCCCAATTTTAACCGAGTAGGCACTCTGAGGCAAAGCAGCAAAAAGGTCTTCGTCCGTATGGTCATCGCCCGCGCCCAGTATAAAATCGTAGTTCTTGTTCTGCAAGAAGAGTGTAGCACTCTGCCCTTTGTCAACGCGGCTGTCCTTCACTTCAAGCACCTTGCTGCCCTCTTGAATCCCAAGGCTCATCGATTCGGTCACGCTGCTCAGAGCTGCCCGAACCTCACCCAGCTTTACCGAAACCATGTCCGGCTCGCATTGGCGATAGTGAAAAGCCAGCGAATAATCCTTCTCCTCTATCAGCGCGCCAGGCATTCTGTCCACATACATTTGCATGATACCGGAAACAGTCTCTTTCCAGCTGTTTTCCAATGCGGCGGTAATCGCCCATTTGCCGTCTTGTTCGCGGCGCCAAAGTCCGTGAGCAGCAAGCATATGCATCCGCAAATCTCCCAGCCACTCTTCCAGCGTATGCCGGTCTCTGCCCGAAACGATAACCACTGTGTTCTTTGGGTCCTCGGTCAGCTTGAAAAGCAGCTTTTTCAGCTCGGAATCGGGCTTGGCTTTTTGCGGTATAGATTTGAAGCCAACCAACGTTCCGTCATAATCAAGAAAAATAATCCGCGTGCTCGCTTTAAGATACGCATCCACAATTATTGAGTTGTTCTTTTCTATATTGCGGGTCACCATTTGCTCTGATGCCATGACAGGCTGATCAATCGCTTTGATAAACTCATCTGCCCAAAACTGTACATTATAGCGCTTCAGCCTTTTGTGCAGTATGCTGTTGATTGCCTTTTTCTCTTCAATCGGCATATCCAGCGCCGTTTTGATACCCTCGGATATCGCAAAGCTGTCGTTTGCATTAACCACAACCGCTTCCCCAAGCTCGCTCGCCGCACCGGCTGTTTCGCTGATTACAACCATACCTTCCTGATCCGTTCTGGCGGCGATATACTCTTTGGCGACAAGGTTCATACCGTCGCGCAGCGGAGTCACCAGCAACACGTCTGAACCTTTATATAATGCGATCAGGCTTTCCTGCGAAAAGCTTTGGAAGTAATACCAAATCGGCATCCAATCTACCGTCCCATGCTTCCCGTTTATCTCGCTCACCAGCTCTGCAATCTCGCTGCGCAGGTCCTCGTATGAATCCACCGCGATCCGAGACGGCGCAACTATAAGATGAAACCGCACTTTGCCGAGGTGCTCGGGATACCTGCACAAAAACTCATCGAACGCACGTATCCGCTCCGGAATACCTTTGGTATAATCAAGCCTGTCTATCGAGAGTATAACCTTCTCGCCTATTGTACTTTTCTCAATCTGATGCGCTTCGCTTTCAAACTGCTGAGTATTATACTCCATTACAAAGCGGTCATAATCAATACCCATCGGAAACGCGTCCACCTGCACATAGCGGTCATCGTACGTGATCCTGTTCAGATTGTTCTCGTATCCCAGCAGCCTGCGCACACTGCTCAAAAAATGCCGCACATAATCGTACGTATGAAAGCCTATCAGATCCGCGCCAAGCAAACCGTGCAAAATCTGATCGCGCCAGACCAAAAGCCGATACACCTCGAATGAAGGAAACGGTATGTGCAGAAAAAATCCGATTTTGGCGTTTGGAAACTTGTCTTTTATCATCTCTGGCAGCAGCATAAGCTGGTAATCGTGTATCCAGATTGTGTCGTCCTCGCTGATTATCGAAACGACCTTATCAAAAAATCGACGGTTCACATCTTGATACGCTTCCCACAACTCCTCCTCGTATTCGGTCTTGTTTATGAAGTAGTGAAACAGCGGCCAAATAGTCTTGTTGCAAAACCCATAGTAGAACATCTCTACATCGCATTCGCTTAGAAACACGGGCAGACATTTGTACTTCTTCTCAAGTTCTTTGGCCAGCTTCTCCTGCGCTCGCGTGTCAAGCGTGTCGCTGGGTACTCCCGGCCAGCCTATCCACACGTTATCCGTATTATCGTGATAGTTCTTCAGCCCGGTGGCAAGCCCGCCTATGCTTTTCTCATAGGCAAAATCATCGCCCTCTCTTTTAACCGTTATCGGTAGCCTGTTAGAAATAAATATTGTCTTACTCATGATTTCCCCTCCAATATTGGGTGAGTATTTGGTGCTCATGCTTCGCTTGTCCTCTGTGCATTCGTATTACAAAATCTTTTTACCACTAATAATTAAAAACACCCCAACTCATATTAGAGTTAAGGTATCTGCGCTCTAAATAAAGTTTTCCGGGGATAAACTTTAGCCGATTTGCCAAAAGACACCGTTGTATAAGACGGTTCAAAACGCTAACTTACATGGCCGCAAAGGCTACTGTTTACCTTAATATTATTATATATGTTTTTAGTTCTATGTCAAACTTTAGGCTTGCTTTCTTGGGTGGGGTCTGCGTTAATCGTAAAAAAGACAAAATTGTGTTAAAATGGATGTACAACCAAGTGCATCGCATATGATTCTCTATCAAACTTATACGTTGCCTTTATTTTCAAGCATATAGGCAGCGCGGGAGGAAATTATGAATATATCCAAATTTACAATTCTTCATTCGAACGATATGCACGGCGACTTTTTGGCAGAAATGAACGAAGGCGGCGGAAAACTCATCGGCGGCGTTTCGCTGCTGTCGGGATATCTGAACAAAGTAAGGAGCGAAGTCGAGAACGTCATCTACGTAATCTCCGGAGACATGGTTCAAGGCTCTTTGATAGACTCGGAGTATAAAGGTATTTCAACAATCGAGATTATGAACTATTTATCGCCCGATGTGGTGACGCTCGGGAATCACGAGCTGGATTATGGTCTGCCGCACCTGCTGTTCCTCGAAAAAATGGCAAACTTCCCAATCGTCAATTCAAATCTATACATCAAAAAGTATGGCAAACGATTGATGAGACCATATCTTATACTCAGAAAAGCCGGATGCAACATCCTATTTACCGGTGTCATAACCGAGAAAATCATGGACACACTTTCACGAGCGCATCTTATAGGGACGTTCATCGCGCTCGAAGACGCGGCAACCGAAATCGGCAAAATCTGCAACTCATACAGAGACAGCGACATGGACTTAACGATTGCTCTTACACACATTGGGCTGGGTTTTGACAAGAAACTAGCGGCGATGCTCGACCCTGACTGGGGCGTCGACATGATAATTGGGGGTCACTCGCATTCAATCCTAGAGCAGCCCGAGCAAGTTAACGACATCCTTATAACTCAAGCAGGCACAGGCACCGACTATATCGGAAGATTTGACATCAGCGTAGACACCGACACCAACACAATTGCCGAGTGGAATTGGGAGCTCGTGCCGATTAACGACACTACCGCGCAGCCCGACAAGGAACTCGAGGCGTTCATACACACTTTTAAAGACGAAGTGGATGCCAAGTATAACAGTGTTGTTACGCGCTTCTCTCAAAAGCTTTTTCATGCCTGCCGAGAGGAAGAGACGACTCTTGGTAACCTCGTTGCCGATATTTTGTCAGACGTATCAAGCGCAGACATTGTGATGGTGGGTTCGGGCTCAATTCGCCAAAAAAAGCTGGGGCCTGTAGTCACTTTGGGCGATTTGAAAGCGTGCTTCCCTTTCGAGGACAGTTTAAGCAAATACTACGTCAGCGGCAAATCATTTTCGCGGATGATAAGCCACATAATGCGCATCGAAAACAGAAACGGCGAAGGCGAATTCTATCAGTTCAACAACGGTATTGAAATTGTTTATTCGGACACGAAGAAAGAGGTCATCTCAATAAAAGTCGGAGGAGAGAGTTTGATAGATGACCAAATATACAGCATTACGCTGCAAGGCTTTCATTACTTAAACTCAAAAGAGTACCTAAATATAACGAACGAGGAATTGTTGTCGCACAAAAAACCCATTCCGATATCCACATCCCAATATCAGGTTCTCGAGGAATGGCTGAGAAATCATCCGAACGAATCCAGAAAAATCGAGGGTCGAATAGTCTTTGTTTAGCAGCGCAAAGAGAGTATTCAATTCAAATAACGCCGGCCATATTGCTCAAAGTATTAGGCGATGTTATTCATAGCACCGTGCTTTATGAATAGGCACTATATCATATAGTGTATGTCAGAACCAACGCTCGGATATGCAAATATCATTTTTTTAATATCGTCCGCAGCAATATCAAAAGCAATTGCCATAGTAAATATATTAATCAGCTCGTCTGCGTAGTTGCCGACAGCGTGCGCTCCGACGATTCGATTGGTCTTTTTGTCTACCAAAGTTTTAATTTTCGAATACCCATCGTTGGTTCGCCTGCTGGTATACCAACCCGAAGTATCCGTAGTCTTAACTTCGCACTCTATCCCGGCATCTGCCGCCTGCTCTGCACTCAGCCCCACCGCGGCGACTTTTGGCACGCTGTAAACAACGCTCGGGACCGCTTTATAACTCGCTGTTGCGTGGTTGCCGTTCAGCAGGTTGCTTGCGACAATCGCTGCTTCCATTCCCGCAATCGGCGTCAACGGCAGCCCGTCGGTTGCGGCGGCGTCTCCGGCGCTATAAACCTTTGGGTTGCTCACGCTTTGCAAAAACTCATTCACCACCACGCCATGCTTGCTTTGCTCAACATTGCCCTTATTAAGCTCCATATTATAAAGCGCAGGTATCCTGCCCGCTCCATGCACCACCAAATCACATTCACAGGTTACCTGCTCGCCGTTTCCGATTCCTTTAACCAAAAACTTGTCGCCGCGCGGCTCAATACTGACCACCTGTGTTTGAAGATACAGCTCGATACCGATGTCCCGCGTTTTTTGTGTGAGAACCTCTACCATATCTGCGTCAAAGTTCTTTAGAGGTCTGCTTCCCCGTTCCATAATATGCACCTTACTTCCGCTTCTTGCGCAAACATGCGCGAACTCAAACGATATAAACCCGCCGCCAACAAACAATATCTGCTCCGGCAGCTCCTCCAAATCCAAGAAATCATTGCTGTACGTGATAAACTCTTCACCATCGATTCCAAGCGGCATTGGTCTGGATCCGCTCGCGATCATGATGTATTTCGCACTTAAATGGTTATCTGCTACACGAATACTGTCCTCGCTCTCAAAGCTCGCAACCCCGTGATATGCGTCTATGCCGGCCGCGGCAAGCCCTTTCTCCGTGCTTTTTGGCCGCTCCTTTGTAAAAGTATTCTTAAACGCCATCAGCTTTGACCAATCTACTTTGCTGTCGCCCTCAATACCGACTCCTCGCATACGATTTACTTGGTCCATCACCTCGGCAGCGCCCACCAAAACCTTTTTAGGGTCGCATCCCCGGTTTGCACAAGTTCCGCCAAAAGGCATGTCGTCAATAACAGCCACACTCCACCCTGCCTGTCTGCACTCATATGCGGTGGTCAATCCGGCAGAGCCGCTCCCAATTATTATAAGATCGTATGCTTTACTCATTGTGTCTCCTCATTGCTTTGCAGCGATAAACGTTTGGACATTTGCTGTCCCTGCTCTGGTGCGCGTTTGATTTGCTAATGATTCGAGATTAAGTGGTACTTTCAATCTAGCAGTTGATAACTCATAATATCATTCTTTTGGTTTTCCTTCAAACATATTGTGCGAATCGTTTGCTGCAAAGCGGAGCAAACAAAGATGATTGTGCTACAACCGGAAGAAACGAAACAAACGCCGATATCGTTTGATATTTTGCACAAATCCTGTATAATTGAATTAACACCATGGATTATATACCAGCCGCTTTCAAACCGCACGACGGTCACTATTTAAGGTAGTAAGTTTTGCCGCAAAAGGCACATATAAATAAATAAAGGGAGATAAGAAAAATGATGAGATTAGGTATGCACGCAGACAACATGAGAACAATCAGTCAGTCTTTTGATGCCGCGCTCGACATGGGGCAAAAGCACGGGCTCGAGTTTACAGAAGCCGGATTTACTCAAGGCAATTATTATGTCCAGTGGATGGGATACGAACCTTCGGTGTCCTCTATCCAAAACCCAATTGAGATTCGCAGGAAGTGCGAAGCAAAGGGACTTCCTTTTTCTGCGCTCGACTGCGCGTTCCCGATGTTTAGTTATGAGGGCGCAAACTACGGCGTACACTACATGCAGCAGGGCATTATGTACGGCAAGCTGCTTGGCTGCACCAAGATTGACAGCACTGACAGCGCGTTTAAAGACCCGGATTTGACGCTCGACGAGATATGGGACATCACCATACGCAACTATCGCGCTATTCTCAAATGGGCGGAAGATTTCGACATGATTATTTGCATAGAGCCGCATGGCGAGCTTACAAATAACGTCGAGTATATGTACAAGCTGTTCTCATACTTCGAAAGCGAACACCTGCGGCTTAACATGGACACGGGCAATACTTTCATTGCCGGAAATGACCCGCTGGAGTTTCTAAAACCGCTGCGCAAATACCTTGTACACGCACACATTAAGGACGTAAGCGCAGAACTTGCTGCTGCTCTGCGGGGCGAGGACACCGGTATCGCCTGCAGCGAATCGCCGATTGGTGAGGGCGTCAACGCACAGAACATAAGCGACATTATCAAATATCTAAAAGAAACAAACTGGAGCGGTGACTTATCTATCGAATGTTCGGGCACCGAGGAGAACATACGCAAGAGCGTAGAGTGGTTGCGTCCACAAATATAGCAATTCGTATAAATAAGTATAGAGAGCACGTATATGTTTATTTTGTTTGCTTTAAAATGCATCAGCGTTGCTGTATAATTTGGTTAGGTTGAAAAATACATGAAAACATTAAGGAGCGGTCAACATGAAGAGTTTAACAGACACACGCACACTATCAAACGGAGAGCAAATCCCTTGTTTGGGTTTTGGCACATGGCAAACCCCAAACGGCAAAACGACTGTTAACGCAGTGGCGCAAGCGATTACGGCAGGGTATCGCCATATTGACGCCGCCGCGATTTATGGAAACGAAGTTAGCGTTGGAGAAGGCATCGC